>ERZ1046568.2840-NODE-2840-length-10881-cov-11.170054_pt1 | contig 10881 bp, 12 predicted proteins | sample MGYA00383092_ERZ1046568 | MGnify/ENA primary metagenome ERZ1046568 (study PRJEB29581, sample SAMEA5548362) | metagenome | biome: marine; feature: coastal; material: water | depth 1 m | study: Short-term variability in the microbial, nano- and picoplankton... | reverse complement strand
GCGGCCCTTGGTCACGCATGCAATACCCGTGCCAACTTGTGGCCCTGTGGATAACCTGTGGATAACTTATGCACAGCCCCTGTGGATACTAGGGATAACTTATGTATAACCTGTGGATAACTTTAGGGGGCGGGGGGCCGTGGGGTTTCTGGTGTTATTAGCAGTACCCGCCAGTATACAAAATAGTAGTAAATGACAAAAAAGAGGATACATAGCCGTTACGTAACCTATTGATTTACATAAGTATACATAAGATTGACATAAATAACTAAAGGGGCGCTGAGAGTCATAAGTATTTTATAAAAACAAAAGAAAAGACTTGACTTTTGTTTTAAGATGTGCTATAATTAACTTATAGTAAGTTAGTTTATTTTTTAGTTTTAAAATTAAAGAATAACCAAACGCGGCCTTAAGTATACTTAAGATAACCTAAGGAGAGTCTATGTCTAAAAACAAAGAAGCAAAGGAGAGTCAACCCGCAAAGCGGGTGGGCCGACCTAAGAAATCAGATATTGTCAGCCGAAAAAGAGGCGAAACTGGATTATCTAGGGGCCGTCCTAAAGGTGACGCGGCTATTATTAATGAATATAAGACTAGGATGCTAACATCCCCTAAGTCTCGTAAAGTGTTAGAGTCAATCTTTGATGCGGCTCTAAACGACGATCATAAAAACCAAGCCGCGGCTTGGAAACTTGTAATGGACAGAGTTTTACCAGTTGGTTATTTTGAAAAAGATAAAACCAGTGGTGGTCGTAACGCAATCAATATTTCCATAACTGGAGTAGGTGGTGAAACTACTATTGTGTCTGGTGGTGATAGCGCTATAGAAGGAGATGTTATAGATGGCTAAGTATTTTTCCAGAGAAGAGTTCTCCTGTCAGTACACAGGCGAGAATAGAATTAAGGATGAGTTCATTGAACGATTGGATGAACTGAGGGAAGCTTGCGGTTTCCCATTTGTAATCACTAGCGGTTATCGCTCCCCTTCACACCCTATAGAGGCTAAGAAAAAAGTTGCAGGACAGCATTCACAAGGCCATGCGGCAGACATTAAAGTTACGGACGGTGTACAACGGTTTAAAATTGTGGAACAAGCCATTTCGCTTGGATTCACAGGAATCGGAGTTGCTAGTAGCTTTGTGCATGTTGACACCCGTGATTTATACGATGATGGTCTTAGCCCAGTAATGTGGACTTACTAGTTGACTGACTTAAAAGTAGAATTTTTACCGTGGCAACAAGAAGTGTATGATGATCCAGTAAGGTTCAAAGTAGTAGCCGCAGGTAGACGTACAGGAAAATCAAGACTAGCCGCTTGGAAAATGATTATTAACGCTTTATCGTTAGAGCGTTGTCAAGTGTTTTATGTGGCTCCTACACAGGGTCAGGCTAGAGATATTATGTGGCAAACTTTATTAGAGCTTGCTAACCCTGTAATATCGTCAGCCCATGTTAATAATTTACAAATGAAATTAATTAACGGGTCTACTATAAATCTTAAGGGTGCTGATAGACCCGAAACAATGCGTGGTGTCAGTCTTAAATATCTTGTTATGGACGAGTATGCTGACATGAAGCCTGAGGTATGGGAGCAGATATTGCGTCCCGCCCTTGCGGATAAAAAAGGTGGTGCGTTGTTTATCGGTACACCAATGGGGCGTAACCATTTTTATGAGTTATATACATACGCTACTGTTGCTAATGATCCTACTTTTAAATCATGGCACTTTACAAGTTATGATAACCCTCTACTAGATCCAGAAGAAATTGAAGCGGCACAAAAATCAATGTCCGCTTTTTCTTTTAGGCAAGAGTTTATGGCTTCCTTTGAAGCACAAGGTAGCGAGTTATTTAAAGAAGATTTTGTTAAATGGTCTGAAGAAGAACCAAAAGAAGGTGAATATTACATAGCGGTTGATTTAGCAGGTTTTGCGGATGTACAAAAAGTCACGACTAAAACTAAAAGACTTGACCAGACGGCAATTGCTGTGGTTAAAGCGGGAACGGAAGGATGGTGGGTCGCTAATATTGTACACGGAAGGTGGGGTGTTGAGGAAACTGCCAGACGTATTTTTGAAGCAGTCAGAGACTACCGACCCCTTGCCGTAGGTATTGAAAAAGGAGCGCTTAAAAACGCGGTTTATCCTTATCTAAATGATTTAATGAAGAAAAATCAAAGGTTTTTTAGAATTGAAGAATTAACTCATGGTAATAAAAAGAAAACAGATAGGATTGTTTGGGCGCTACAAGGGCGTTTTGAACACGGTAATATAACACTAAATAAAGGATCTTGGAACAGTCAATTTCTTGATGAGCTTTTTCAGTTTCCTAATCAATTAGTCCATGATGACTTAATAGACGCGTTAGCGTATGTAGATCAATTAGCAAAAATAGCATACGCAATAGACTATGAGGAAGAGGATTATCAATTCTTAGATAAATATGCAGGGTACTAACTATGGCTGAATTTGAAGAACGTGACCAATTTGCAATAGAACAAACAGTTGAAGGTTGGGTAATTGAAAAATGCGACTCATGGAGAGAACATTTTGAACAGAATTATGCCCGTCGTTTTGATGAGTATTATCGTTTATGGAGAGGACAGTGGTCGGGTGAGGATAGAACACGCGACTCAGAGCGTTCTAAGATTGTATCTCCCGCACTACAGCAAGCTGTTGAATCATCAGTAGCAGAATTAGAGGAAGCTACGTTTGGGCGAGGAAAATGGTTTGATATAAAAGATGACCACCATGATGTTGAACGTGAAGATGTTTCTATGTTACGTCAACACCTTTATGATGATTTTAAAAGAAACAAAGTACGTAAAGCCGTAGCAGAGTGTATTTTAAATTCAGCAGTTTTTGGTACGGGCATAGGCGAAATAGTTTTAACGGAAGAAAAAGAACAAGCTCCTGCAACTCAACCTATAATGGGCGGAGAGTTAAACGCAGTAGGTGTGACCATACGAGACCGCACTTGCGTTCAGTTACGCCCTGTTATGCCTCAAAACTTTCTTATTGACCCAATAGCTACTTCCGTTGAGGAAGCTTTAGGTGTCGCTATTGATGAATTTGTGTCAATGCACATGGTTGAGCAGTTACAAGAACAAGGCATTTATCGTGATGTTCTATTGACTCAATCAACTCCAGATTTAGATATTGAACCCGATCAAGAATTAACTACTTTTGATGAGTCTAAAGTACGTCTTACTAAATATTACGGTTTAGTCCCTAGACATCTTTTAAATAGTGCTATGCAAGAGTTTGAAGATGAAGAAGTTGTAGAGCTGTCTGAAGCTGTAGAAGATACTTATTATGTTGAAGCTATTGTTGTTATAGCTAATAATGGTATTTTACTTAAAGCGGAAAAAAACCCCTACATGATGGGTGATAGACCTATTGTAGCATTCCCTTGGGATGTTGTTCCTAGCCGTTTTTGGGGTCGGGGAGTATGTGAGAAAGGGTATAACTCTCAAAAAGCTTTAGACGCGGAGTTACGGGCTAGAATTGACGCTTTAGCTTTGACTATACATCCTATGCTTGCGATGGATGCCTCACGTATGCCTAGGGGTGCTAAACCTGAAATACGAGCAGGTAAAGTAATTTTAACTAACGGAGATCCTCGTGAAGTTTTACAACCGTTTAATTTTGGAAATGTAAGTCAAATTAGCTTTGCACAAGCAGATGCTTTACAACGGATGGTTCAGACAGCTACAGGAGCTATTGATTCCGCAGGTGTTTCTTCACAAATGAATGGAGAAGGGACTGCCGCAGGTATTTCCATGAGCTTAGGAGCTATTATTAAGCGACATAAGCGAACTCTTATTAATTTTCAAGAATCTTTTCTTATACCTTTTGTTACTAAAGCGGCTCATAGGTACATGCAGTTTGAACCTGAAATGTATCCTGTTGCTGATTATAAATTTGAGGTTAGCAGTTCATTAGGGATTATTGCTAGAGAGTACGAAGTTACGCAATTAGTTCAATTGTTACAAACAATGTCTCCTGAAACACCAATGTATCCACAATTAGTACAGTCGATTATTGATAATATGAATCTTTCTAATCGTGAACAGCTTATTGCAAGCCTTGAACAAGCAAATCAGCCTAATCCACAGGAAGAACAAGCAAAACAAATGGCTCAACAAGCTCAAATGGCTTTCCAAGGTTCTCAAACAGCCGCTTTAGAAGGACAAGCCATAGAATCTCAAGCTAGAGCGCAAAAATTACAAGCTGAAACACAGGCTATCCCTAAAGAGCTAGAAATAGACCGTATTAAAGCAGTTACTACAGGATTAAGTGTCGGAACTGAAGATGACAAAGAGTTTGAAAGACGCATTAAAATGTCTAAAGAAATGCTTAAAGAGCGAGAAATTGCAGTAAAGGAAGGTAATGTAGCTAAATCTGTTACCGCTGTTCCAAAAGCTGTTCCTAACCCACAACAACAAAGGCCTTTACAGCAATGATCAGTACACGAGAATTACAGGAAATTGTAGACCATATAAACCACAAATTTGAATCTTTGTTTAAATCTGTAGCTGAAATAGAAAATAAAATAGAGTCATTAAATTCTAAAGAAAAAAGGGTTTCTAAAAATGGGAACAAGAACACCATCAAAGGGTAAAGCTAAAGTAAAAATCACTGCTAGCGGTAAAAAAGTTAGCTATGGTCAAGCAGGTAATGCTAAAGGTGGGGGACCTAGAGTTCGTGCAGGTACTTCTAAAGGTGACAGCTATTGTGCTAGGAGTTTAGGTATAAAAAAACAACTATCTAAAGCAAAACAAAATGACCCTAACACTCCAAATAATTTATCACGTAAGCGTTGGAAATGTTCAGGAGCTAAATCTAGAAAGTAATGAAAGGTCAAACACACGGAGGCAAGGGTAGCACACAGCGTAAAACAAACTCTAAAAAGTTTGCAAAAAACTATGATGCTATTTTTGGCAAAAAAAAATTAAAAAGGAAAAATAATGGCTAAAGGTCTTTATTCTAACATTCACGCAAAACGAAAAAGAATTGCCGCGGGAAGTAATGAAAAAATGAGAAAAGTAGGGGCTAAAGGAGCGCCTACAGCTAAAGCTTTTAAACAATCTAAAAAAACTGCAAAGAGGAAATAGTTATGCCTAAAGTTGGAAATAAAACATACTCATATACTAAAGCAGGTATGAAAGCCGCTAAAAAAGCGTCAGTAAAGTCAGGAAAACCCATGAAAAAGGGTAAAAAATAATACTTGACTTTTAACGTATTATATGATATAATAGAGTATATAGTACATTTTGTATTTATATTTTAATTTAACTAAACTGTCCTTTAAGGAGAAACAGTAATGAAAAATAAAGAACTTGAAGCTTATTATAACACTTATCGCGATTTGTTTGTAACTGATGGTTGGAAACAACTAGTTACTGATTTACTACAAAACGCTAATGTTATTAATTCCGTAGAAAGTACAAAAGATAATGAAGACCTTTATTTCCGCAAAGGCCAACTTGCTATCTTAGCTCACGTAATTAATTTAGAAGCTCAAATTCAAGCGGCTGAAGAACAAATTGAAGAGCAAGAAAATCAAAAAGACTCTGAAGAGTAATGGCTTTTTTATTTGATTTTAAATGTGATGCAGGTCATGTGCATGAGCGCTTGGCCTCTCACGACACTGATTATTTAGTTTGCCCTAAGTGTGGTAAACAAGCAAAAAAACTTATATCTCCTGTTCGGTCAAAGTTAGACCCCCTTAGCGGTGATTTTTTAGGTGCAACCGCCAAATGGATGAGGAATCGTGAACAGAAGTTAAAGCAAGAGCGTAAGGCTAACTCCTAACGGAAACCTTATATAATACACCTCCATAATGAGATTACTCACGGAGTTTAATAATGGCTAGACTAATAGACGAGCGTCCTGAAGACAATCAAGAAACAGAAGTAACAGAAAACGAAACTAAACAACAAGAACCTGTAGAGGATACTCCTGTTGTTTCACAAGAAGAAGAAGACGAAATCCCTGATAAGTACAAAGGAAAGTCAACTGCTGAAATAGTGCGTATGCACCAAGAAGCAGAAAAACTATTGGGCCGACAAAGCTCAGAAGTAGGGGAGTTACGATCTGTCGTTGATAGTTATATACAGACACAACTCGACACAACACAAGCACCGAAAGAGCCTGAAGAAGAAATAGATTTTTTCTCAGATCCTGATAAAGCAGTAGAACGAGCAATTAATAATCACCCTAAGATTAAAGAAGCTGAAGCAGTCACAAAACAATATCAAAAGTCTACAGCAATGAATCAGTTACATAAACGTCATCCAGACATGAGTAACATATTGCAAGACCAAAAATTTGTTGATTGGATTAAAGGTTCTAAAATTAGGCAACAATTATTTGCTCAAGCAGATGCTAAGTACGACTATGATGCCGCAGATGAGCTTTTTAGTAATTGGAAAGAGCGTCAACAAATAGTAGGACAAGCGGTAAAAAGCGAAAAAGCAGAACGCAAAACAGCTTTAAAAACAGCCTCCACTGGTAAAGCCAGAGGAAGTTCGGAAAGGGCAGGAAAAAAGATTTATAGACGTTCAGACATTATTAAACTTATGCAGGACGACCCTGACCGATATTTAGCCTTATCTCCAGAAATAGAAAAAGCTTATCGCGAAAGGAGAGTCCGTTAATTTAATCTTTTTATAGGACTTATTATCATGGCAACATCAGTATATCCCGCCACAGGCGGTTTCGTAGACAACACTAGCGCGGCTACTTTTATTCCAGAAATTTGGAGTGACGAAGTAATTGCCGCATATAAGCAAAATCTCGTTTTGGCTAATCTTGTTAAAAAAATGCCAATGTCAGGAAAGAAAGGTGACACTATTCACGTTCCTAAGCCTGTCCGTGGTTCTGCTTCAGCAAAAGCGGCCAACACCGCTGTAACAGTACAAAACAGCACTGAGTCAGAAGTTCAGATTTCTATCGACAAGCACTACGAGTTCTCTCGTTTGATTGAAGATATTACTGAAGTACAAGCACTTGCTTCCTTACGTGCTTTCTATACTGGCGATGCAGGTTACGGCCTAGCAAAGCAAGTAGACGATGACTTATTTTCTCTAGGTAAGCGTTTTGGTGATGATAACGGATCTGGTTCTGATTGGGTTCACAGCAACACTCGTTTTATTGACGCTTCCAGTGGCCTTACTGCTTACGCTGTAGACACTGTTGCCGCAGGGGACGTATTTACTGACGCAGGTTTCCGTGCCGCTATTCAGGTACTGGACGATGCTGACGTTCCTATGGACGGGCGTAGCTTTGTTGTTCCCCCTTCTCTCCGTAATGCTATTATGGGTGTTGACCGTTACATGTCTTCTGACTTTGTAGATGGTCGCGGTGTTAAAAATGGTCAAATTGGAAACCTTTACGGCATTGACGTATTTGTTTCTAGCAACTGCCCTATTATTGAAACTGCTTCCGCTAACTCAGCGGGTGGTGACATTAAAGCGGCTATGCTTTTCCATAAAGACGCAATGGTTCTTGCAGAACAGCAAGGCATTCGTTCTCAAACTCAGTATAAGCAAGAGTGGTTAGGTACTCTTTATACTGCTGATACTCTGTATGGTGTACAAACTCTCCGTCCAGAAGCAGGTCTTGTTCTAGCTGTCAACGGCTAAAACAAACTAAGGGGATTCCTTCGGGAGTCCCCTTTCTTTTTTTCCTTTTTTTAGAAACACAGGTGCCTTAATGTCTAATTATACTAAAACCACGAACTTTGCTACTAAAGATTCCCTAGCTTCTGGTAATCCTAATAAGATTGTTAAGGGTGCAGAAATAAATTCGGAGTTTGACAACATCGCTACAGCCGTAGCAACTAAAGCAGACACAGCAAGCCCTTCCTTAACTGGAACTGTAACAGCCGCGGCTCTTAACGTAACTGGCAACCTTGATGTTGACGGTACATTAGAGTTTGACAGCATTTCAGGAACAGGCTCTGTAGCAGTCACAGATATTGCTGATGAAGATAATATGTCTTCTAACAGCGCAACAAAACTTGCAACTCAACAAAGCATCAAAGCCTATGTAGATGCACAGGTCACTGCACAAGACCTAGACCTAACTGATGGTACTACAAGCATTTCTATTGATTTAGATTCAGAGGCTCTGAGTGTGTTAGGCGGTACTGGTATTGATTCTACTGCAAGCGGCAATGGCGTAACACTTGCAATAGATAGCACTGTAACTACGCTTACAGGCTCACAGACATTAACCAACAAGACCCTTACTTCTCCAGATGTAAATACTCCAGACATTGATGGCGGTACAATAGATGGTACTGTTATTGGTGGCTCTAGTGCCGCGGCAGGATCATTTACAACCGTAGGCGCTACAGGAAATATCACAGTAGGCGGCACAGTCGATGGTCGTGATGTAGCTACAGATGGTACTAAGTTAGACACCATTGAAACATCTGCTACAGCCGACCAAACTGATGCAGAGATTCGTACAGCAGTAGAAGCCGCAAGCGACTCTAATGTCTTTACAGATGCTGATCATTCTAAGCTTAATGCTATTGAAGCTAGTGCAGACGTAACGGACACGGCTAATGTCACTAGCGCAGGTGCTTTGATGGATAGCGAGTTAACTAGCATTGCAAGCGTTAAGGCTCTAAACCAAGGCGTTGCTACTACTGACAGCCCTACATTTGTAGATGTTACTGCAACATCCCTAGACATCTCAGGCGACATAGACGTAGACGGCACGACTAACCTAGATGTCGTTGACATTGATGGTGCTGTGGATATGGCGAGTACATTGCAAGTAGACGGTGCGGCTACATTTACTACTGAAATCACAGCTAACGGTGGTATAGCACTAGGCGACAACGACAAGGCTACGTTCGGTGCTAGTGATGATTTACAGATTTATCATGATGGGTCTAATAGTTATATAAAAGATACTGGTACTGGAGTTTTGTTACTTCAAACAGATGGTACAGGCATACAAATAAAATCTGATGGCTCAGAAAGCATTGCTGACTTTAATAAAAATGGCGGTGTGAATCTTTATTACGACAACAGCAAAAAACTAGCCACCACCTCCACAGGCATACAGGTCACGGGAGATATAAGTAACGCCTCTGGCGATCTAACCCTAGACGTTGCAGGTAACATTAATCTTGATGCCGATGGTGGCAGTGTATTCTTTAAAGATGCAGGAACTGAGTTTTTCAAAATACGCAATACAGGTTCTGATGTACAAATCTATTCTGCTCGTTCGGATGCAGATATAAAAATTGAAGGTGTTGATGGTGGTGTGGGTATCACAGCGTTGCGACTTGATATGTCAGCGGCAGGTGCGGCTACTTTTAATTCTACAGTTAAACATACTGGACTAACTCTGGACTATAACACTAGCATGTACACCACTGATAAGACTTTATCGAGCTACAGTGCTACTAACGGAGTTTATCTAAACGGTAACGCAAATGGTTGGTTACAGCTTTCAGGAGATGGTAGTAGAAACACGCGAATAAATATTTTTGGTGATGGAAACGCTTCCGCAAACGCAATGACTTTTGTTACGAATAACACAGAAATGGTGCGAATAGCCGCAACTGAAAATATTTTTAACGATGCGGGCGCAGACCGTGACTTCCGCGTTGAGTCTATCGGCAACACGCATATGCTGTTTGTTGATGGTGGTAATAATCGGGTCGGGGTTGGCACAGGCTCACCTTCGCAACTGATGCATTTGCTAGACTCCTCTTCATTTATTAGACAGCAAAACAATACTACGAACTGGGATATAGGTTTAGACGCAGGTGACAGTTCCTACAAAATTAAAAACAACGGATCAGAAAAGTTCCGCATAGCCTCAGACGGCTCTCTATCCACCCCAACCGCAGGAACCTCTAACGTACGCTTTGGTGTCAACGCAGGTAACAGCATTGTAAGCGGTGGTAATTATAATGTTGTGGTGGGTGATGAAGCAGGTACAGCTATAACAAATGGTGCAGCTAATGTAGCTCTTGGTTGGGAAGCATTAAAAACAGAAGATACAGGTAACTTTTCTACTGCTATTGGTTATCGTGCATTACTTACACAAAATAATGATGCGAGCAATTATAACACCGCTGTCGGTGCATTAGCAGGTCAAGCAATAACCACAGGCATCCAAAACACCTTAATAGGTGGTCTAGCAGGTGATGCTTTAACTGACGCTGATTACAACGTAGCTATGGGTGTTTCTTCTTTAGGTGCAGATACACTAGGAAGCAGGGCAACAGCTTTAGGTTTTGGAACTTTAGCAAATCAAAACTTTACATCACCAACAGATAATTACAACACAGCAGTAGGATTTCACGCAGGTAACAAAGTAACCACAGGCATTAAAAATACAATCGTTGGTGGTCTTGCAGGGGATGCGATTACTACAGCATCTAACAACGCGGCTTTTGGTTATGGTGCTTTAGGCGCTAATACAACAGGTACACAAAATACTGCTGTAGGTGCTAATGCAGGTGATGCACTTACTACTGGTGGTGACAATATTGCTATAGGTTATTTAGCATTAAGTTCAGACACAACTGGTCAACGTAGTGTGGCTATCGGTAGAGCGGCTTTATTTGCACAGAACCTAAGCGGAGGAGCTTTAAGCTATAATACAGCAATAGGTTACAACGCAGGTACGGCAGTAACCACAGGCATTAAAAATACAATCCTTGGAGGTTTAGCAGGTGATGCAATTACTACGGGCAATACTAATGTTGCTTTAGGTTATGCCGCACTTAGTGCTAATACCACAGCTTCAAACAATACCGCAGTAGGCACGAGTGCTTTAGCCGTTAATACTACAGGTACTGGAAATACTGCGGTTGGTACTAGTGCAGGAGACAGCATAACAACTG
>ERZ1046568.2837-NODE-2837-length-10894-cov-7.911339_pt1 | contig 10894 bp, 10 predicted proteins | sample MGYA00383092_ERZ1046568 | MGnify/ENA primary metagenome ERZ1046568 (study PRJEB29581, sample SAMEA5548362) | metagenome | biome: marine; feature: coastal; material: water | depth 1 m | study: Short-term variability in the microbial, nano- and picoplankton... | reverse complement strand
GGGTGACCGAGTCTAATGTAATCATATGCTGTAGGTAAACTGTTTAGTGCTAATACATCCGAATTATTTGACTGATATAATTCCTCTAATTCAGTAATAAATTCTGTTTTTGCTAGCGCTTCATTATAAATATCTAATCGGTGAGTCGTGAGATTTAGCCAATCTGTAGGCATGTTTTTAAGTACACTTTTTATATAGTTTGCTGTATTTTTATTTTGCATAATTGCCATCTTTTAATGGTGCTCAAAGATATACTATTAGATGTTTTGTGCACTTATGGTTTGAGACTATTTGTCGTTATTGTTGGAATGAAATTACCTGTAGTTTTAAAACACCTTATCTAAAAATTTCCTGATACTTTCCTGGTTTACTCTAACTAATTCGTTTCGAGCAGCTTCAATATCTTTAGGTTTTTTGTCTTGTGATAATTTAAATTTCCCTTCCCAATCTGTAATTTCAATTTCAAACATTTCTATATAATTTAGATTTTTATCTAATCGAGGGTTATCCGACTCTAATACATATTTATGATCAGGCGCTTCCAAAAATTCGGTCATTGTAATTAGAGATTGTTTTAATGCAGCTTTACTTTCAATTACTTTTACTTTTCCTTTGAGATGTACTTTTATATAATTCCAGGTTGGTAATTGTGTGGTACTGTAGATACTTGGTGAAATGTAACATTCTGGACCAGAAAAGAGGATAGTCACATCGTTATTGTCTTTTATTAATTTGGCTTGTGGATTGTAAATATCTATATGACCAATTAATTTCTGGTCTTCATAAATTAAAGGAAGGTGTGTAATTAACGGCTGATTATCTTTAATAGAAATAACAGTGGCTAACGGATAAGTTTTAATAACCTCAATCATGTGATTGCAGTTGTCGTCTTGGTGTTTTTTTGGCGGATACAAATGATTATTGATTTGCGATTCTAGTACTATAATTCCTATTAAATAATTTATTTAATTTATAGATGCTGAAATTTACAATTTTTTATCTTTAGTGCATGTCAGAAAAACCGACTTCATTTTCAATTAAAAATTGGTCTCAGGATGATCAGCCACGCGAGAAACTAAGAGATAAGGGTAAATTAACTTTGAGTGATGCTGAGCTAGTGGCTATTTTGATTGGTTCTGGAAATAGAAATGAGAGTGCGGTAGATTTGTGTAAACGGATTTTAGCAAGCGTTGATAATAATCTTAACGCCTTAGGTAAAGTTTCTTTAAAACACTTGATGGAGTTTAATGGTATAGGCGAAGCAAAAGCCATAACAATTACTGCTGCATTGGAATTAGGAAGACGACGAAAATTTGAAGATGAAGTTAAACAAGAAAAAATAACAAGTAGTCGTGATGTTTATGATATAATGCAACCTGTTTTGGGAGAATTATCTCACGAAGAGTTTTGGGTTATATATTTAAATAATTCAAATAAGGTTTTACAAAAACAACAATTGAGTTAAGGCGGAATTACAGGTACTTTAGTTGATGTTCGTTTGGTTCTAAAACAAGCACTAGAAGTTGGTGCAACAGCTTTGGTTTTATATCACAATCATCCATCAGGTACTTTAAAAGCTAGTGAAGCTGATAAAAAGATTACTCAAAAATTGAAGACTGCTGGATTAAGTTTAGATATAAAAGTTTTGGACCATATAATTGTAACTGAAAAAGCATACTTTAGTTTTGCTGATGAAACCATACTTTAAAAAATGCTTTTAGTTTACACACATAAAATCACACCTCGATTAACATATACGTTTAAACATTTATGCAAGCGTATAATAGGCATAGAAGTTTCTTTTACGTCAAAGATTGAAGATTTTATAGCTCATGATTCTATTAAAATGTCTTACGCAAAACAGCCTTTGAGTAAAGAGATTTTCGTGCAGAGTCATAGTTTGCTTTTCGAGCAAGGACTTTCAGATATAGACATCACTGTAAATGACTGGGATGAGACAAAAGGCTTTTTTGGAACAGGAGAGCGTAGTGATTTACCCTATGATATATTTGCGGCATCCTTCTATTTACTGAGTCGTTATGAAGAATATCTACCACATGTAAAAGACGATTATGGGCGTTTTTTGGCTACAGAAAGTCTGGCGTTCAAAGAAGATTTTTTACAAGAGCCTGTAGTAGATGTTTGGGCATACAAACTAAAGACTATTTTGCAAGAGCGTTTTCCTGAATTTGTTTTTCCTAAACGTCAGTATAAAATTGAACCTATAATTGATATTCCATGCGCTTATAAGTATAGATATAAAGGTTTGTTACGAACTATTGGGGGTCTTTTTGGGGATATTTTTAGATTAAAATTTCAACAATTTTATGAGCGTCTTTTAGTACTGTTAGGCTTTAAAAAAGACCCTCATGATGTTTTCAATTGGCTTATAAATAGACAAAAGAGTGTGCCTTTTAAGTTTACTTTTTTCTTTTTAATCGGAGCCTATTCAACTTATGATAAGAATATTAGTATAAATAAAAAACAGTTTGTAGCATTGATAAAATCTGTTAGCGATTATTGTAATATAGGTCTAAAAGCATCTTACCTTTCATTAGATAATTTAAACATTCTAAAAAGAGAAAAGAAGAAAATGGAGGCTGTTACTAATGTCAAACTCAAAGCCATTCGTAATTCGCATTCTAAACTTAACTTACCTGAGTCATACAGAAATGCTGTTGAGTTAGAAATTACGCAAGAACATACCATGGGTTACGTAAATGCCTTAGGTTTTAGAGCCGGTACTTGTTCACCATTTCAATTTTATGATTTGGATTACGAAGTGCAAACACCTCTTCAGATCCATTCTTATCATTGTATGGATTTTACTTTGTTAAAACATCATTCGCAATTAGACAAACAGCAAACTTTAGAACGTTTTATTAATAATATTAAAAAAGTAGATGGGACTTTTAGTCCTGTTTTTCATAATTATTCATTAAGTGATGATGATACTTGGAAAGGCTTTAAAGTATTGTTTAATCAAATTTTAAATTCGGTAAATGCATAAAAATATACAGCACATTTTTTTTGATTTAGACCATACTTTGTGGGATTTTGATAAAAATTCGGGACTAACTTTTGGGAAAATTTTTGAGATACACGAAGTAGATGTGAGTTTGGAAAAATTTCTAAATGTTTACGAACCTATAAATTTTAAATATTGGAAGTTATATCGTGAAGAAAAAGTCACTAAACAAGAGCTAAGATACGGTCGCTTAAAAGATACCTTTAATGAAATTGATATTAGTTTATCAGACCAATTAATTGATAATCTTTCGGAAGATTATATAGTCTATCTGTCTAGTTTTAATTATGTATTTGATAGTACTTATGATGTTTTAGATTATTTAAATGCGAAGTATGAATTACATATTATAACTAATGGTTTTGAAGAAGCGCAAGAGAAGAAGATGAAAGCTTCAAATCTTAGGAAATATTTTAGTACAGTAACTAATTCTGAGATGGTTGGAGTAAAGAAACCCAATCCTAAAATTTTTAATTTCGCAATGGACTTGGCTAATGCTAAACCAGAGCATAGTGTAATGATTGGTGATAGTCTAGAAGCAGATATTAAAGGTGCTATTGATGTGGGTATGCAGGCCTTATATTTTGACTACAAAAATTCAGATTATAATGACAGCTATCAACGTATTACACATTTGAGCGCACTTAAAGATTTATTCTAGCCCAATATTTTAATAAAACAAAAGTTATATTTACCAGATAAAAAAAGAGTCATGTTTAAGAGATTAGCTTTTATTGTTTTAGTTTTATTAGTAGGATTAAGTGCATTTTCACAGAAAAACCTAAATGATTATAAATATGTAGTTGTGCCTTTACAGTTCGATTTTGTAAAAGGAAAAGACAAATACAGAGTTAACTCACTAACTAGACACTTATTTAACAGTAATGGATTTATAGCAGTTTTTGATGAAGAAGAATTACCAAAAGACTTGTTTAATAACCGTTGCTTAGCAATGTATGCGGATGTCTTAAAAGCAAAAGGTCTTTTTTCTACTAAGTTACAGATAGCGCTCAAAGATTGTTATGGTAATCAAATATTCTTGTCAAGTTTTGGTAAAACTAAGGAGAAGGATTTTAAGAAAGCATATCCCATTGCCATACGTGACGCTTTTGAAAGTGTCAAATTTTTAAACTATAATTACAATCCTGATTCAGAAGGTACAAAAAAAATCAAAGACCAATCTACTGTTGCTTCAAAAACTGAAGCTGATAATAATGTTGAAGCCGAAAAAGCCAAGGCAGAAGTGGAGCGCTTAAAAAAAGAAGTTGAAGATTTAAAACTACAGAAAGCTACAGAAAAAGCTAAGATAGAAGCAGCTGAAACTGATAAAGAAATAAAAGCTGAAAGATATAGATTGAAAATTGAGAATAAAAAACTTTCAGCAGAAGCTAAAGCAAAGAAAGAGCAGGAAATAAAGGAAATTGCTGAAGAAAAGAAAAAATCAGAAACACAATCAGATTTACTCTATGCACAACCAACTGAAAAAGGATTTCAACTTGTGAATGTTACTTCAAAAGTTGTGATGGTTATTTTAAAAACTGCAGCTCCAAATGTTTATACAGTAAAAGGTAAAAATGCTATCGTTTTCAAAGAAGGTAATTCTTGGTTTTATTCAGAAAACGATACTAAAAAACTATTAAATATTAAATTTTAATATCCATATTTTTCTTTCCAAAGTTGTTTTAAATATTGTCTTTGAGCGTTTTCTCTAGCATTATTTCCCGGAGAATACAATCTGGTATTACTAATTTCTTTAGGTAAAAATTCTTGTTCTGCAAAGTTGTTTTCATAGTCATGAGAGTACTTGTAAACATCTCCATAACCAATTTCTTTCATCAATTTTGTTGGAGTATTTCTCAAGGCTACAGGTACAGATAAATCCCCTGTTTCTTTAACCAGTTGCTGTGCTTTACCAATAGCTTCATAAGCTGCATTACTCTTGGGAGAACTTGCCAAATACGTCACACACTGACTAAGAATGATACGTGATTCTGGATTACCAATCACTGAAACAGCTTGAAATGTATTGTTGGCAATTACCAATGCGGTTGGGTTTGCATTACCAATGTCTTCACTAGCTAAAATGAGAAGTCTTCTAGCGATAAATTTTACATCTTCGCCACCTTCAATCATTCGTGCTAAATAATAAACAGCAGCATTTGGGTCACTACCTCTAATAGACTTTATAAATGCCGAAATTATATCATAGTGTTGTTCGCCAGTTTTATCATATCTGGCAGTATTGGTTTGTACCTGTTTTAAAACAGTTTCGTTAGTAATTGTAATTTTATCTTTGTCGTAAGATGTTACGATGAGTTCAAAAATATTAAGTAATTTTCTTGCATCACCACCAGATAATCTCAACAAAGCCTCAGTTTCTTTAAGTCTTATTTTTTTTTTAGAGAGCAATTCATCCTCTGTCATAGCACGCTTTAATAAAGCTTCTAAATCATCTTTACTAAAAGAGTTTAAAATATAAACTTGACAGCGAGAGAGTAGTGCAGCAATCACCTCAAAACTGGGATTTTCCGTTGTGGTACCTATCAAGGTTACCCAACCTTTTTCGACAGCTTCTAACAAAGAATCTTGTTGTGATTTACTAAATCTATGGATTTCGTCTATAAAAAGAATTGGATTTTTAGCCGTGAATAAACCACCACTTTTTTTGGCTTTGTCTATAACCTCTCTAATGTCTTTTACGCCAGAATTTATGGCACTTAACTTAAAAAAAGGTCGTTCAGATTCATTAGCAATAATATTTGCTAAAGTTGTTTTACCAATACCTGGTGGACCCCACAAAATTAAAGAAGGAATAACTCCACTTTTTATTTGCTGAAAGAGCGCACCGTCTTTCCCAACCAAATGTTTCTGACTTATATAATCGCTCAATGATTTAGGTCGAAGGCGTTCTGCTAGTGGGATATTCATAGGTTAAAATTACAAAATCGGAGTGACAATTTTTCATATTAATCCTGCTTGGCTAGAATTTTGTCAACTTATCTTAAATTTGTGTATGAATCAACATCAATTCAAATATTCTATATCAGTCATAGTATATCCTTTAATTTTATTGTTTTCTATTTGGTTGGTGTTTTGGTATCAAGTACGTATCGATCCCGGTATAAGACATTTTGGGATTTACCCTCAAAAAACGGAAGGTCTTTTAGGGATATTTACAAGTCCATTTCTGCATTCTGATGTAAGTCATTTGTACAATAACTCAATCCCGTTATTAATTCTGTCAATGGCGCTATTTTATTTTTATAAAAATATAGCTTGGCGCGTTTTGTTTTTTGGAATTGTAGTTTCAGGATTATTAACATGGTTTATAGGAAAGACAGGTAATCATATTGGTGCAAGTGGTGTTATATATATGTTGGTTAGTTTTATTTTTTTTAAAGGCATTTTTGCAAAGTATTATCGATTAATAGCTCTATCTTTAATTATTGTTTTTTTATATGGGAGTATGATTTGGTATGTTTTTCCAATAAAAGACGGTATGTCTTGGGAAGGACATTTAGGTGGTTTAATTACGGGCTTTGTTTTTGCCTTGTTATTTAGAAGTAAAGTTGCAAAACCAGAAAAATACTTTTGGGAGACCGAAACTTATAACGAAGACGATGATCCATTTATGAAGCATTTTGATGAGAATGGAAATTTTATAGAAATAGAATCAGAGGCAGTTAAAGATGATTTTGAACCTGAAGTCGACTCTAAATCAGAGAAGTCTAAAATCCAAATAAATTATATTTTTAAAAGCGCTTCTGAAGAAGAATGATTTTGTTATAATCTCTGTCTTACAGCCTCGTATAAAAAAGCACCGCAGGCTACGGATACGTTTAATGATTCAATTTCTCCTAAAATAGGAAGTTTTGCCTTTTCGTCCGCAGCTTTTAAAACGGATGGATTAATACCGCGACCTTCAGAACCCATAATTATTGCACAAGGTTCATTTAAAGAAATTTCGTAAATAAAATCCTTAGCCTTTTCAGTTGCTGCTATAACTTTAATACCTGAGGCTTGCATATGAAATACAGCGTCTTTAATATGGTCTACCTTACAAATAGGAATCTTAAAAACAGCACCTGCACTTGTTTTAATGGCATCTCCATTTATTGGTGCACCACCTTTTTTCTGGATAATAATTCCTGAAACACCTGTACATTCAGCTGTTCTGACAATAGCGCCAAAGTTGCGTACATCACTTAATTGATCTAATAAAAGGAACAAGGGTGTCTTGCCCGATTCAATAGTATTAATAACTAAATCTTCGATGTCATAAAATGCTACTGGCGAAATCTGAGCAACAGCACCTTGATGATTACCTTTTGATAAACGATTCAGTTTTTCTGCTGGGACATATGATGCGTTTATTCTTGCTTGACGAATGACTTGCTCAAGCTCTTGAAATAGTTCACCACGCATTCCTTTTTGAAGAAAAATTTTATCGATTTGCTCTTCAGAATTTATAGCTTCAATAATAGCGCGTAATCCAAATATGGTGGTTTCGTTTTTCATGCCGCTAAGGTATAAAAAAACCACCTTGCTTTGAGGTGGTTTTTAAGTAGTAAAATTTATTTTATTGTTTAATTATTTTTTTACTCATTGTATTTCCTTTACTGTGTATTTTAATTAAATACATTCCTTTTTCTAAATTATGAAGGTCAATTTTATTTGAGTTTCTTCTTTCGATAATTTTACTTCCAGTAATAGTGTAAATTTCAATTTTATCTATTGAAATAGTTGATTCTATATTTATGAAATCTTGAGTAGGAACAGGGTATATTGTTGTAGATAAATCAAAATTTTCATTTGAAAGTGCTAATAAACAGGAAGAAATATCAGGATTTATTTCGATTGGCATCTCAGGTGTAAGATCTCTACCTGTGAACGCAGGGAAATCTGGTGCATATTTTATAGCTCTAAATAAAATGTTGACTCCAGGTGGAGGATCACCTTGAGAAGAAATACTGCCATTAAGGTTATGAACGGGATTAATGTATTCCCAAACTTTATTATTGTTACTGTCAATCTCAAAAATTTCACCAAATTGCCCTTCGCAGATTAGGGTGTTTCCGTTAGGTAAACGCTGAGCGCTGCTTACTATCGAAGAATAAAAAGGTGATGGTGATGCCGATTGATCTTCGTAAATATAGTCTGCATTGGTTGGACCAAAAGCTGTATTTGGCGTATAATTGTAAAAACCAGGAATGGTTGCTGGAGGTTCAATAATCATAACCTCGGAAAAAGAGGGTGTACGATCTCTGCCATTATTAAAAAGTATAAGTTTACCCTCATCGTTTAATCCTTGAGAGATATAATGCGGGTAGTGTTGTCCATACAAGATGCGGTCCGCTTCAGATCCTTGTCTATATGATTGAGGGTTTCCCCAACGGTACAAAAAGTCACCACCTTTGCCATAAGTTCCTCCGCTACTTGTAGCAGCTTCAGCGGTTGTGGTGGAATGATCTATGATATAGATTTCACTTAAATTGCGACTGCTTATAACAATTTGGTTAAGGATCTCGTCATATTGAATCGAATTAAAATGTAACCAGTTAGCAGTGCCAGATCCACCATTTAAAAAGTTAATGTCTAATTTTCCTGGATTCATTGATACATCACCAAAATTATCTTTAGAATTATCTATATCTTGAATAAGGTGATCTTTTACATTCCACTCCCAAACAATATTAGCTTGATTTGTACCAATAGGTTCTACTTCAATAATTTGCTCATTATATAATCGATTTTCTGGTAAACTATTTGGATCTCGTCCAGCTAAAATTGCTTCTGCAGAAGAAATGACAGTTGCCGCAAGTATCAAAACATTTCCGTTAGGCATAGGGAATACATCATGATGTTGTCGTTCTTGATTAGAATTGTAAAGGAAGGACCATATTAGATTTCCGTCCCAATCAAATAACTCGACAATTCCTCCTTGACCACCAAACACAATATCACTACTGTTATCTTGGACACGACCTGCCCTAAGCAAATTTCCATTTGGTAGTAAATAAACAGCATTTCCTGGAATGTATGCACTAGTCCATTCATTAACGACTTCGCCACAATTATTTATAAGATACGCTTTGGTATTAGCACTAATTAAAGTGAAAGCATCATAAACATCTTCAGTGATAAATGTGGTTCCAACGGTGTTTTGTGAGTTAGATGTAATTATATGTAACAATAGAAACAAACAGAGTAATTTATTTTTCATAAAGACAATTTTTTAGCAAACCTAATGATTTATTTACATTTTTAAATTTTTAACTGTAGAGAAAACGAATAGATGTTTTTAAAATGTAGCAGTTAAACTCACATGAATTTTAGAATTCGATAATTTAAAAGGAATATTCTCTGTTTTTCCGCTAGAATAATTGAGTTTAAATAAACCTGCTTTAGTCAACAAACCAAATCCAACGCCGAATCCAAAAAGTTTGTTTTTAGTATTGGTAATGTCATTTTCAAAATATGCAGCATCAATAACTGAATGAATATATATGGTTTTGCTTAGTCTGTATCTATACTCAGTATTAATAACTCCAAATAAGTTGGCAACCAAGCTGTTTTCCTCAAAACCTCTAATTGAGTTTATACCTCCAAAACGATACAACTCATTATCTAAATAATTATCTGAACTTAACGATGCTCCAGTAAGTCTTAGGAAAAAACTATTTCTGTTATTTAAATTGAAAATTTTGTAGGCCTCTAGTGAGAAAGCGTTCTGTTTTTGTTCAATATTATCTTGGGTTCTGTTGCCAAAATTACTTGTAAAATCAAACCAAAAATTAATAGGAAATAATGGGTCGTAATATTGAGGCTTCACATAGTTGTAACCAATCTGATAGTAATTAGATGTGTAATCATTAATAAGTATTGTGTTAGAATCCAATAAATCACTAGAAACTGATCCTTTGACTCCAGCGATTATTCTGTGGTTAACATTAATTTGATAATTCAGATTAGCTTGTTGCGTTGTTGTAGAGAATGTAGAATCTTTCCTAAAGATATTCAAACCTACATCAAGACCAATATGCGAACCAAATAAGTATGGCGCATTGAGTTTTACATCAAATGTTTGTTGGTCAATTTCATCACTTTTATAAAACAGACTTAGGGTTTCACCATAGTTCAGATTGTTAATTAAGCGCAAATCTAAATAGCCATCAAAATCGATACGATTAGTATTTTCATTGGTACCAAAACCAAGGTACCCGTCAAAGTTATTACTCTTAGTTTTTTCTGTATATAAATAAAGTGTAGTGGAGTCATTGGTAAAAAGAACTTCAGGGGATTTGAGTTCTTTAGCAAATCTTAAATTTTGAAGTCTTTCTGTTTTAGATTTTATATCCTCAAGATTAAAAGATTGCCCTGGTTTTAGTTTTAGAAAATGTTTAATAAATGATTTTGGAAATTTCTCATAACCTTTGACAATAATTTTATCTATTCTTCTTTTTTGATTGGTTTGAATATGTAAATCTGCTGAAATTAAATCCTCATTTATTTTTTTAATACCATTTAATTCTAATGTTGAAAATGGGTCACCTTGTTCGGCTATTTTTTTATTCAGTAGTTCTAACGTTAGCTCTAGGTTTTTGATATCTAAATCAAAATAAGTAGAATTAATATTTACCTCAGAAAACTTGAGTAATTCTTTATTAAATTCAGGATTAAAAAATATGCGTACACGATTTAGTTTTTGTCCTAAATATATTGATGCATTAAAAGTGGTGTCATCTTGCTTTCTTATTTCATTAATTTTTGTATGAATAAACCCAATTCTAATCAGTTTATCTTTCAAAGCGTAAACTTCTGTTTCAAGAGACAAATAGTTAGGGAATTGTTTTGTGTAGCCAATAG
>ERZ1046568.2835-NODE-2835-length-10898-cov-4.692336_pt1 | contig 10898 bp, 10 predicted proteins | sample MGYA00383092_ERZ1046568 | MGnify/ENA primary metagenome ERZ1046568 (study PRJEB29581, sample SAMEA5548362) | metagenome | biome: marine; feature: coastal; material: water | depth 1 m | study: Short-term variability in the microbial, nano- and picoplankton... | reverse complement strand
TGAACTTCACTAACCCAACGACTGGCGCAAATATTACGGCTCAGTATGTTCGACCCGGTGTTGATGATGGCACCCAGCGACGCAATGAGTTCTTTGGTTCTTCCATTGATCCTGCAGACTGTGTGTTCCTAGACCGTGAAGACATCAAAGGTGATGATCTTTGTGCTTACACCAACGGTCAAAACGTTGAGTTGTTCGACCAACAAGGTACTCAAGCTGAGTTTGCTTGGGACATCAGCGATGGACTGCAGTTCAAGTATCTGTTTGGTTACAACACATTGCTCTACGAGCGAATCACTGATGATGACAATACTTACAGTGAAACCTTAGACCAGCAGTTCTACGTGAACCACGAAGCAGAATATGTTTCTCACGAGTTGCAGTTGTTCTGGGATGTAAGCGATACCTTGACGTTTACTTCAGGCATTTTCTTTTATGATTCTGTAATTGATCAGCGGTATGACTTCTACAATACTGGAGACAAGTACTCTAACCCTGCCTTCAGCCTAGACGGAATTCTTGCGGCAGTGGCGCCTGGTGCTGTTCCAGGCGACCCATCGCTTGGATTCTTGGCAGGTGCAACACCAGCAACCTTTGAAAGTGCTAAGGATTTGGCAAGGGCAAATGATGCGCCTGTAGGTAGCTTTACAGTTGCAACAAGCTTTTGGGGCGGTGGCGCTGATTTCTTAGGTAATGTGCCCAACGCGCCTGCTGTGGGTGCCTCGCATACGACAAGTACTAACCGATCAGAGCGAACTGCATTTGCAGCCTACACGCAAGGCGTTTGGGACATTAATGAAAAGTTCACCCTCACATTTGGTCTTCGCTACGCAGAGGATGAAATTGATGGTGAAGAGCGTCTGGCGCAGTATGCAGAAACGAACAATGTCCTAGCGCCATTTGGACTAGACCTGCTTACTGCCAACATTGTTCGAGGTGCTATCAACCCAGCGACTCTCCAGCCAACTGGCGCGGTAGAGCCATGGTTAGACGGGGCGCCAATTGTATTCGGCGCCTTCCGAGAAGTCTCTCGAAAAGACGACGATATCACTTACCGAATCAACTTGGACTATAACTGGACAGATGATGTACTCGTGTACGGTAATATCACGACGGGATATCGCTCAGGTGGTTTCAATCTGGCGTTCTTCTCGCAGACCCCACAGTATGAACCTGAGCAGTTGACTGCCTATGAGTTGGGCTTGAAAGGTCAGTACTTTGACTCGACTCTTCAGGTGAATGCTTCTGTTTATTACTACGACTATGAAAGTATTCATACCGCGACAGAAGAAGCTTGCCCACTCAACGCAACCCTGCAAAGTGCTCAAAGTGCATGTGCGGTTGTTGAAAGCACAACGTCTGTTCAGGCAGCGCCAGGCGCTGAAGTCACTGGTTTCGAAGCTGAAGTTATCTGGTTGGCATCGGAAGAGTTGACCATTGGTGGAAACATGTCGCTTACTGACAGTGAATACTCGGAAGACTTCTTTGTAGTTGACGGTGCAGATCCTACGGTACCTGGAAGCATTTACGACCTAGCATCCGAGGCTGATCGTGCTCGCAATATTAAGGGTAACAGCTTGATTCAGGTGCCTGAGTCTAAGTTCTCTTTCTATGGTAACTATGAGATGCCACTCGATAAGAATGGTCGGGTAAACTTTTTGGCTAATTACAGCTGGATTGACGACGTGAATTTCAGTGCATTTGAATCAGCCCTTGATACCGCTCCTTCGTATCAACGTATTGACCTTCGTGCAACTTGGACTAGCCCTTCGGAAAGCTGGGTTGTTAGCGGCTTTGTGAACAACGTGACTGATGAAATTGGTATACGCCAGATTCTTCGCCACGGTGCAGCAGACGGCTACCGTCGTACAGCTCAGGTCAGTGAGCCTCGCGTTGTCGGTGTTGAAGTGAACTATACGCTCATGAATTGAGTTAACGAGTAATAAAAAGGCGGCACGCTCGAAAGAGCCGCCGCCTTTTTTATGTCTAAGTGTTTCTGGCGGTATTATGGCGTCGGCGGATCGGGCTCACCGGTCGGTGAAACGACGGCACTTTGTATGCGTTTCATGTTGCCCATAATTGTTGTGGCTTGAGTCTGAGTGAGCCCGTAAGACGCGCTATTTTTTAATCTCTCAAAATCGTCCATGAGTGCTGCTTTGTATTTTGTGAGGCACTTTTTCCAGCGTTTCTCAGCTCGCTCAAAACGGCCCAGGGTGTAGGAGTCAATATCTGCCCGCTGTACATTACCGGTTGCAGGGTCTACGACGTCCTTTGATGCACCTGGTAATTCAGGTTTGTCACAACTCATTGCCGGTAGGGTATATTTTAATGCCTTTTCTACTTCGGGATGGATGTCCTCAGCGAAGCTAATGGCTGGTGTTAGCATCAAGCTCACACAAGCAAGGTTTACGAATTTGTACATGTCTCTCCCTATTTGGTATCTTTTCATTTATTTAACAGGATTTCTAAGCAAACCTAAACCTACATCATTGCGTAATCTTTTTGAATCCGTTCTTACAAAGCGCAAATATAAAATCGGCAAAGCTGAGAGGCACTGTTAGCGAAATGGCTGAAACAGCTGTGCAAAAAGCACCAAGTTTTTGGAACCGGAAACATGTAAGCACCCTCCATCAAAGTGGTCAAACGATTGTTAGTTGGATGTAGTGATGATGTTTATAGTGACATGTTAAGTTAGGACAATTTAGTCTAGGGGCCTATAAAAGTCGTTCTAGAATGATAATAATCAGGCGCCATCAGGACTAAGTACGAAATGAAACCTCTCTACGCAGCCTCAAGAGGCGACGAGGTTCTATTAACACAAAGAAAAATCAGAGGAATTTAATGAAGAAGGTTATTGTGGAATCCTTGATAGGGACCGTTGTTGCACTGGTAGTTGCGACTTTTATTGGATTTGCGGGAAGCCAAGGTGGCGTAACCTATCAAGGTTTACCGTTGTTTGCTCTGTGTGCCGCACTCGCAATCATGGTGCAATGGCTGGTATTTATCCCTTCATTGCTTCAGAAAACTGAGCATTACTACGATTTAACGGGCTCGGTTACCTATGTCACTGTCATTCTGTTTGCGCTGATTGCAGCAGGAAATTTTGACCCAAGGAGTTTACTTATCGCGGTTCTTTGTCTGATCTGGGCTATTCGACTGGGGTCGTTTTTGTTTGTGCGGGTGAAAGGTGCCGGCTTTGACCGGCGATTCTCAAGAATGCTTGAGATACCGATGCAGTTCTTTATGACCTGGACACTACAAGGTCTTTGGGTGACGGTCACACTTGCGGCAGGCATGGCAGCTCTGACCTCAGAACCTGTGCCGATAGGGCCCTTCGCTATTGTTGGAGCTGTCGTATGGTTGATAGGTTTTGCGATCGAAGTGATCTCAGACCGACAAAAGAGTAGGTTCCGCGAGGAGAATAAAGAGGGTTTTATTACTAGTGGGCTTTGGTCCTGGTCCAGACACCCGAACTATTTCGGAGAAATTGTTCTTTGGCTCGGTATCGCTATTATTGCCTTGCCGACATTATCCGGTTGGCAGTGGGCAACCATGATCTCCCCTATATTTGTCATCGTTTTGTTGACAAAAATTTCGGGTGTTAGGATGCTGGAAGTCAGCGGCAAAAAACGATGGGGAACGGATGAGGGGTACCAGGCATATTTGGCTAGCACTTCGGTTTTGATTCCTTTGCCGCCAAAGAAGTAGACCTGCAGAAGAGTTCATAGGTTTAGAAAATCATCTTATTCATAGAAGCAATTAGGAACGTGTTATGAGTCAACCTGATATTGAGATAGAGGTATTTACCGACTTTGTTTGACCCTGGTGCTATCTCAGTACAGTTAGTATTGAAAAGCTCATAAAGGAACAGAATGTCAAAATTAAGTGGGCGTATTTTCCTTTACATCCAGACACGCCATTGGAAGGCCAATCGCTAACAGATTTGTTTCGTGGGCGAGAGGCTCAATTGGAAGGATTCAAGAAACAAATGGTTGGTTTGATGGCTGAGCAGGGTCTGGCCTATGGCGAACGAAATAAAACGTACAATAGTCGACTGGCTCAGGAGCTGGCTAGTTGGGCAGACACACAGAACAACGGCAATGAGTTGCACCAGCAGCTTTATCGCGCTTATTTCGTTGATAACAAGAATATCAGTGACCCGGAGGTGCTCGTTGCTTTAGTAGAGGCAACAAGCCTCGATTCTAACGAAGCAAAGGAGGTGCTATCTGGTCGCACATTTAGTGTGCGGGTTGATGAGGACTGGTCTAGGGCGCATCAGTACGGTGTGACAGGCGTGCCTACTTTTGTTAGCGCGGGACTCAGTGTTGTTGGTTGTCAGCCCTATGAGCTGCTCACGCGTTTTTCGAATCATCTAAAAGAATTGAAGCAGCCAGCCGGTACAGATCTCACTTAAGGACGCGATTTTTTCCGTTGGAGTTGATCGTATCACCCTCATTTTTGACTCCTGTGGGGTCGGCTGTAAAGTGACGATTGTTTATCACACGCTAACGCGTCTGCCTGGTAAACGCAGGAAATAGCGACACAGAATTCACGACAATAATGGAAGTAAAAATGACAGATATAGAATCTCCAAATGTTTCGACAGATCTCCAGGGCGAAGTTGCACTTGTTACGGGTGCAACTTCAGGTTTGGGCAAACGGTTTGCCGAGGTGCTGGCACTGAGTGGTGCCAAGGTAGCAGTAACGGGGCGTCGTGAAGATAGACTAGAGGCGCTTGCAGACCAGATTAATCAGCAAGGAGGTGAAGCGTTCCCGGTGAAACTGGATATGACAGACGCCGACAGCATAGTCTCCGCCGTGGAATCGGCTGAGAAGGCGCTTGGTACTGTCACGATTTTAGTAAACAACGCGGGCATTCCCGATGCTCAGCGCGCTCACAAAATGTCACTAGATCTTATCGACTCGGTGTTTGATACAAATTTGCGTGGTCCGTACATTATGAGCTGCGAAGTGGCTAGGCGTTTGATGGATGCAGGAAAGGGCGGAAAAATGGTTAACATTTCATCCGTAGGCGCATTTAATTATTCTGGTAATGGTGCTGCGCTTTATTCCATTACCAAAGCCGGTATCGTTCGAATGACTGAAGCGCTAGCGGTTGAATGGGCAAGGTTCAATATTAATGTCAATTGTATTGCGCCTGGTGCATTTTCTTCCGAGATGATGGACGGAATGCTCGAGCGGATGGGCGACTTTAGTCAGTCGTTCCCGCGGAAAAGGATTGGGCTGCCATCGCAGATGGACAGTACATTGTTATATCTGGTCTCGCCTGCATCTGAAATGGTAACCGGCACGTTTATCAAAGTTGATGACGGCCAAGGGCCAAGGTAGCCTGAAGTTGCGCTGAGGGTTAGCTGCGCCCTGGGCCGAATCGGGATACAAGTCCACCAATCCCGCGGACAAGCCATCGAGGCTGGTGCTTTGCCCAGGTGACCGCTGCCTGATTTGCGACGCCGGGAATACGGATCACTTCTCGGGCCATGAGTGCGTCAAAGCCTTCCCGAGCGACGTCCTCCACTCTGGACATCATGAATGGCGGGACGTTCGATGCTGACAGATCTTGCACCATATCAGTGTTGGTCAGGCCTGGGCATAAGGCAGTAACACTAACGCCGGTATCCCGCAGTTCCTCTGATAGCGATTCCGTAAGCGAGAGTACGAACGCTTTGCTTGCGGCATAAATCGACATAGAGGGTACAGGCTGGAATGCCGCGACCGAGGCGACATTCAAAATTCGACCTGAGCCTCGATGCTTCATTTCCTTGACAAAGTGAAGTGTCAAGGTTGAGAGCGCAGTGATGTTGAGTGAAATGAGTTGTTGGATGCCAGCATCATCAAGCAAATCAAAGTTTTCGCTATAAGCAATGCCTGCATTGTTGACGAGCACGTCGACAGATATTTCAAGCGCTGCAAGTTCGCGAAGTAGGGCGCCGACGCCGTCCTCGCTGGCAAGATCACTGACGATATAGGTGACATCTGTCAGTGGTGAGAGCTCTTCACTTAATTCTTTGAGGAGACTTTCCCTGCGAGCAGTGAGCACAAGGGCAAAGCCCTGTGACGCAAATGTTCGAGCCAAAGCAGCACCGATACCGGAGGAGGCTCCAGTCACCAGAACTGTTCCCTTGGTTGAATGGTTACTCAAGTTTCATCGTCTCCTTTTTTTGCTGATCCGGCTTGCCCTGTCATCATTCTTTGCACCCAAGATTGATAAGCCATCATGGGCTGCATTGCGCCTGCGATTAATTCGCTGTATTGATTCGACCCTGCGTCCTTCAGATATTTTTGAGCGTTCTTCACCATCTCCTCTTGGAGTTTCTCGACATTTGGCAAGCCAAGAAAGCTTCTCAGTTCTTCAGGTGTTAAATCAACGTCTACGGTAATTTTCATGGTCGCTCACTGTGCAGGTAGTTTGGAAGTGTTATTGTCCACTATTCAGGGGTAGAAAAGAAAGAAGGGTGAATAATCACCCTTCAAAAATGCCAATATGGGGGAACATATTGGACTTTGCTTAAAGCAGAATCGCATTGCGCTGAAGCCGCTAAAACTTGCTCGCTAAGATGCGATGTTATTCGCTGTCGTTGTTGAATACTTTGCGCACAGCTTCGCCAGCTTCTGTCATTGCAGACTTAACGATCTCAGTCTGAACCTGAGTCGCTTCTTTGGTGTTTTCCCAAAGTGTTGAGCCGTATTCGCGCTGCAATTCAACAAATGTGCTGACATCTTTGACTTCAGGGAGGCGCTGACCAAAGCTGCTGTTCAATTCAAAGTACTTCTGCCAATTTTGCTGCTGTGTGCGGAAAGATTCCTGCATTGCGTTTTGATTGATCTCGAAGATCGTGCGACCGAAATCTGCTTGCTTCTGTAGTATATTCATTTCAAAGTCCTTGCTTTCGCTTGTTCGCTATCGTTCGTTTTAAGGGTCACCCGCCGATGGATCATGCCGTTTAATCAGCGTCTAATTGTTGCGTTGCAGCATTATATATTGCACTGCACCAAAAGCAACATTTTTTTAAATCTTTCTCCTCGTCGCCCCGTGACGAGGTTTGCTGGGTAGAAAGCGCTGGCGACCCGGCCTGAAAAAGAACATTTCTGGGGGCCGGTTCCAACCCAACGCTTGGTGCTTATTCTGCAATACCAGCTGTGGGTATTTTTAAGTTACTCAGCAGTTTTCTTTGCCTTTGGCTTGGCTTTAGTTTTTGCTTTCTTGGCTGGCACTGCTTCTGCTTCGCCTTCCGCTGCTTCCTCTGAAACCTCACCGGTGGTCATAGCCAATTTGAATGCATCACGTGTTTCTTCGAAAGTTGTTTTAACAAGTTCGTTTTGTGTTTCAAACGCAGATTTTGCGTTAGCCCACAGGGACTCACCGTATTCACGCTGAAGCGTCAGGAAACCGGAGATATCTCTTACCTCAGGTAGCCTCTCACCAAAGCTTTTGTTTGTTTCAATATACTTTTCGACATTAGCCTTTTGTTGTGAGGTGAACTCTTTAAGCGCGCCGGAATTTATGCTGTAGAGTGATTTTGTAAGCTCAGTTTGTTTCTCAATAACGTTCATCTTTTAACTCCTCTTCTCTAATACGCAAGACCTGCTTTAACGAGGACCTGCTTTATAAAGTTGTCACTGTATGGAGCTGGCGTATTGATGTTTAATCAATAGCTCAGCCTGGTTAATGTTGCACTGCATCATTATATGGTGCGATGCAGCAATTTCAACCCCCGTGCATTGAATTTAGGCAACTTTTTCTACCAACGTCGCTGTGTCCTGGTTTTTGTAGGGCATCTTTGTCGTATCGTTGCCCACTTTTTCGGCTTCGGTGGCATGCTTGCGGGTGAGTTCTGACACACTCGCAGTGACTGCTTTTTCAGGTACTAGCAACGCCTTTAATTTTCCGTAGGCCGCATAGATATCTTTTCTGAGCTGGTCGGGATCAGGCAGTGCCTTTTGGCAAGCGGTGACGGCGAAATAGAGCTCATCGACATAACTCTGAACAGTGATGTTCACGCCGTTGCCGTGAGCCGGTATCGATACAGGATAGTGTGTCAACATTTCCGCACCATTCGAGTAGAGCTTCTGCTTTGGTCCGGGTACATTAGATATCAAAACGTTGATTGGAGGTGGCATATAATCTGCCGCGCTTGTAGCCTCAGCGATCTGGGCGGCGGCTATCGTTAACGCAGGCAAACCAGCCAGGGAAACGTTTGTGGTCAATCCGTGCGAGAGGTCCGCTGTGACTTCTTTCGCTGTCAACGCGGAATCACGGATGGCGAGTAATCTGAGGCTAGGGTCTGCCAGATGAGTCGCTAGATCAACCTTCATCATCGTGACCTGGTTACATAATGACTCATCCCCCGGTGGGCGAAGCGAGACCGGACAGCCGGCGATGAGCGATTTGTCAGGCAGTTCTCCTTTTCGCTCAAGATAAGTGCGTAATCCGCCAGCAACAATACTCATAAACACATCGTTGACTTTGCAATCCAGCGCTTTGCCTATGCGTTTTACATCCGCGAGCGAAATTTGACCAGCGGTGTAGCTTCTGCCACTTCCAATTGTTTTGTTGAAGCGAGTCGTCGGTGCTGGTTCCATCAGAGCGCCCAGTTGCTTCGAAGGGTCAATGGTGCGCTGGCCTAGTCGCACTGACGATTCAATTTGGCCGAGCAAACGATGTTGATTGTCGGCCTGAAAAGAAATCAGGTTCTCGGCGGATTGGATTAGCAACTCCAAATTCCCCGATTGCACGCTGTCCTTGGCGCCGGCGTTTGTTGTCTGTTCAAATTGCCGAACCTCGGCAGATGGGTCCATCAGCATTGCCAATGCCAGTTGTCCGGATACGCCATCAATGCACACGTGATGAGTTTGGTTGTAATAAGCAATCTTGCGGTCAGCGAAACCCGTGATAACCTGCATTGACCACAGTGGTTTGCTTCGGTCCATTGGGACAGCGTGGAGTTCAGCGATTTTCTCCTCGAGTTTGGAGAAACCCGCTTCCGACGTAGCAGCAGTCTCGAGGGGTACTTCATAAATGTGATTATCGATATTGAACTGCTTGTCTTCGACCCAGAACGGATGGTCCATATTCATCGGTGTATATCGAAGCTTTCGTGTCAGGTAGGGCACTAGATGGCGTCGGTCTGATATGACTTGCCTCAAACCCTCGATAAAGTCCTTAGCCGTTTGACCCGCAGGCAACTCAAGTATTTGTATAGAAGCGATGTGATTATGGACGGAATTTGTTTCTGTGTATAAAAAATTGGCATCTAGCGCGCCGATTTGTTCCATGATGAAGGTTTCCTCTACAAATTTTAAAGACCTAATCGGCCAGTTCGGCGATATCGATCCATTGGTTTATCCGCACTGACTGACACACTTTTGGTGCCCTGTTGGATTGCTTAAGCTAGATGCAAACAGCGTACCAACTAGGGTGCTATTGATTTCAATGCATTTTAATGTAAGTGTGCGCTTACAAACCGCCTGAGTGGAACGAATTACTCGATCTAACGTGCCAGCATGGTGCGTTAAAGAGCGATGAGTTAGTCAGATGGTGCGTGATTGCGCTGCATTATAGTTGTGGCGTGAAGTGTGTCAATATAAATTTGTGCAACGCAATATCATTTGTTTGGTGAAAGACCTTGGTTGGAACTTTGAACCGAAAACGCTAAAAGCGTTGATTCTTCACTGGTTCTTGGACAAACTCGATTTGTTCACTGCAACATTCGATAGCCCGGAGGCCGTTTGTACCAAAAGCTCGATTTGCCCGCAAAATTGTCCAGCAATGAGAACCTAAAATCTCGTCCCCCGTCGCTATTGAATGCGTTGACTGAGATCCCTAGAACGTTGCTAGACATAGGCACGTTGTGTCTGAGTGCGCCTTTTCTGGCAAGCATGCCCCGAGGTGATGGTCATCCCGTGATGGTACTGCCCGGCTTTATGGCAAGTGACCAATCAACGGCGCTGTTAAGAGGCTATTTGAAGCAGCTCGGCTATGATTCGATGGGTTGGGAGCTGGGTCGAAACAGTGGTCGATTTGAAATTATCCATCACATTTTGATTGCTCGTTTTCTCGAGGCAGTTGATGATTGCGGGGATAAAATCACGCTAATCGGTCAAAGTTTGGGAGGGGTTTATGCCCGAGAGCTTGCACGTTTGTTTCCGGATAAGGTGAGGCAGGTAATAACACTCGGCAGTCCCTTCGGCGTTGTAAATGGGACAGCAGCGAATCCCCTAGTCCGAAGTCTATTCGAGATTCAATCGGGTCTTTCAATTGAAGAGATGCGTGAAGCGATTTTCGAAATGGATCCACACAAAACGCCGCCGGTCCCTTTAACAGCAATTTACAGTAAGGGTGATGGCGTGGTGAATTGGCGTGTTTGCCGTGAGGCATTTGAAGATTTCGAAACAGACAACGTAGAGGTATTTGGCGCACACTGTGGTATGGGGTTTAACGCGGCAATTTACTACATTATTGCGGACCGATTGGCACAGCCCCGCGATGATTGGAAAAAATTTGAAAGGTGCAAGCTTGAAAAAAGCCGCACAGCTTTACTAGGTGGGGTCGAACCCGGACGAGAATCAGAGACAGTCAGGTAGAAATCTATGAGAGAGTTCAAGAAATACCCTAATCGAAGACTTTATGACATTCAGGAAAGTAAATACGTCACAGTTGAAGATATTCGCAAACTGGTACTTAAAGGTGAGGTGATTCGAGTCCTAGATTCTAAAACTGAAAAAGATCTAACACGTTCTGTGTTGCTTCAGATTATCACCGAGCAGGAAAGTGAAGGCCATGAGCCTATATTGACGAACCGAGTGCTGGAGCAGCTTATCCGGTTCTATGGTGCTCCGATGCAAAATGTTGTGAGTAAATACATTGAGCAAAGTATAAA
>ERZ1046568.2833-NODE-2833-length-10901-cov-4.101143_pt1 | contig 10901 bp, 7 predicted proteins | sample MGYA00383092_ERZ1046568 | MGnify/ENA primary metagenome ERZ1046568 (study PRJEB29581, sample SAMEA5548362) | metagenome | biome: marine; feature: coastal; material: water | depth 1 m | study: Short-term variability in the microbial, nano- and picoplankton... | reverse complement strand
GAATTGGGTGTTTTTGTGACGATGGGGGGAGTCCTTTGCTTCGTGGTGATTTTTTTAATTGGTCTGGGAATTTCAATGCAAGCTTCTGACCGCTTTGGCGGGGTGCTTGGAATCGGGATCACTTCGGCTTTGATCATTCCAGCGATGATGAACCTTGGCGTGACAACGGCCTCTCTCCCCAATACTGGACTTCCACTGCCCTTTGTTAGTTATGGTGGTTCCAGCCTTATTTTCAGCTTCGCAATGATTGGAGTGCTCCTCAGTATCCTTCGGCGTTCAAATGTTGGCGATGTCACCGAGATGCCCGCATTAAAGCAAAAAGTGCTCGAGGTACGACTTTGACGGTCTCTTCTTACTGTTTCTTGGGAAGAACCCAGATGTTTCGGAAGACAACGGGGTTTCCGTGATTTTGGAGAAAGACAGGGAGGGACTCGTCTTTGAGTGCTCCTTTACCAGGAGCGGCGGTTGTATTGTCCTTGGAGAGCTCGCGGTCCTTATGAATCGTCACCCCATTAAGCTTCACCGTCATACGCGGCCAAGCCTTGCGGCTGCCATCCTTATCAAATTTGGCGGCGGTGAAATCGACATCATAAGTTTGCCAGACTAGAGGTGGGAGGCAGGCGTTCACATCAGGTTCTGAGATGGAGTAGATTCCACCGCATTCATTCATTTTTCCTTCGAGTGCGAAGGAATCGAGGACCTGAGTTTCCCAACGACCACCGAAATAAACTCCGCTATTCCCACGGCCCTGACCACGTGCAAATGGTTTGTATGGAGTGCGGAACTCAAGGTGGAGTTTGTAGTTCTTGAATGTTGGCTTGCTCGTCGTGCCGGTAGCCTGAAGTAGGCCATCCTTCATTTTGCCATTTTGCCAATGTTCAACGCTTGAACCGTCGAAAAGTATTGTAGAGCCCTTGGGTGCTTCAGCTCCGAGCGTGGGGCTTTGGCGGGCGACTCGCGGGAGTTTGATTGTTGTTTTACCAACTTGTTGAATAGTTAGGGTTTTATCTTTCAGCAGTGCCGATGTCTCCTTGCTCTTAGCGAAAGTGACGATTCCTTTTTCAAGGTTGCCGGAAATCTTAATTCGTGAATCTTGTTTCTTCCATCCAAGTCCGGGAAGTCCTCCTTCTAGGATATAGAGATCAAACTTGCCATCCCCTAGCGCAACGATTTGAGCCCCCAATCCTGCGCCTTCGCGATGATATTCACCCTGAATGGAAAAGTCGGTGTCTTCTTTGAGAGCCAGTGCGGGATCAGTCCATGTTTTAGATTTGTCTGCAGCGGTTGAGGCTAGTGCTGAGATAGAGAAGGCAATAAGGAGGGTTTTCATGTTCGTGAGTTTTTAAGATTTTGAGAAATACCGTAAAATGGATATCGGCTGGTGCATAGGTTACACCAATTTAAAAGGGCGTGTCACTTTTCGATTTTTGAAAAGTCTTCGGAAGTGATTTTGAATTTTCGAAAAGCAATTGGACCGTGGTCACCTTGAATAAAAATAGGATCTCTGCTTGCCCAGCCAGCGCGTTGGGCAGCTCGAGTAGGGCCTTTTGCGGTAATGTTTTTTTGAACAAGTTGATCGTTGAGATACACGGAGATGAAGCGAGGGTATTCGAGAACCTTGCCGTCTTTGGCTAGGCGTGGGGCCCGGAATTTGATGATCAATTTTTGCCATTCTCCGGCTGGGTTTGCGGCGTTGATTAAGGGAGGCACGCCATCAAAGCCTTTTGGGTTACGGTTATTATCCCAGCGGCGGTAGAGGCCACCCATGTCGCCATAGCCAACGTTTTCTTTTCCATGGCTATCGAGGATTTGGATCTCGTAACGCCCCATGAGATAGATGCCGGAGTTAGAATCTTTAGGGACAAGGAATTCAGTTTCGATGGTGCAGTCACCGAATTTTTTGATCGTTTGAAGGTAACCCGCCTTTTTAGGTGAGCTCGCGTTGGTAAAAAAGGAAGATTTTCCGGTGCTCTGGATTTTGATGTTTTTGCCATCGACATCGACCACGGTGCTTGTGGTCCATCCTTTTAGAGGTTTGAAAGTTTCCCCCCATTCAAGAGCGGAGGCAAAAGAGGTGAGAATGAGAATGAGGAGCAAGGATCCGTATTTCATAAATAAAAGATACGTAATCAGAAGCTAGCTGCTTGCATTAGGTTATTCTCTCCTAATTTCCAAGGGCAGCGATGGTAAGAGCTATTTTTTTGAGCTTTTGCCCTATCGTTCACCTCATTGAAATTCAAGAGAGAATACCCTTCACCACTTTGGCTGGATTAACACCAGTAAGCTTTTGATCGAGGCCCATAAAGGGGAATGTTAGGCGGTCATGATCGATGCCGAGTTGGTGGAGGATTGTGGCGCTGAAATCGCGGACTGGAACTTCATCTTTAACAACATTATAGGAATAGTCATCTGTTTCGCCATAAGTGGTTCCGCCCTTGATTCCGCCCCCAGCCATCCAAGTGGAGAAGCATTTAGGGTGGTGGTCGCGGCCGTAGTTGTCGCGGGCAAGCTTGCCCTGCCCATAGGTAGTGCGGCCGAATTCGCCAGCAAAGACGACGAGAGTATCATCGAGCATGCCTCTTTGCTTGAGGTCATTGATGAGTCCAGCGCAAGGCTGATCGACGTCGTAAGCTTGGCCGCGGACTTTTTTTGGAAGTCCGACGTGGTGGTCCCAACCGCGGTGGAAGAGCTGGATGAAGCGGACTCCGCGTTCTGCCATGCGGCGGGCGAGAAGGCAGTTCCGAGCGAAAGAGCCGGATTTTTTGACTTCTGGACCGTAGAGTTTTTCATTAATCACCTCGTTCTCTTTTGTGAGGTCGGTGAGGTCTGGAACAGAGGCTTGCATACGGAAAGCCATTTCTTGTTGGGCGATGGTAGTCTGGATCTCAGGGTCGCCAAATTTGGCCATTTCCTCTTCGTTAAGTTTAGTGACGAGGTCGAGCATCTTACCTCGGGTTTTGGGGGAAACACTAGAGGGGTTTGAGAGAAAGAGAACAGGGTCGCCAGAGGGTTGGAAAGGGACGCCTTGATGCTTTGAAGGGAGAAATCCGGATCCCCAAAGGCGGGAGTAGAGCCCTTGGACATTTTGGCTATCGCCGGACCAGAAGGCCGAGTTGAGAACAATAAAGTCGGGAAGGTTTTCGTTCATGCGGCCAAGCCCATACGAAAGCCAAGCGCCCATGGAAGCTTTACCAGGAATTTCCGTGCCGGTGCAGAAAAGTGTCTTACCGGGATCGTGGTTGATAGCGGTTGTGGAAGTGGACTTGATGAGTGCGAGGTCATCTGCAACTGATCCCAGATGAGGAAGAACCTCGGAAAGGTGCATCCCGCTTTGACCATGAGGGTTAAACTTAAACATGGAGGGTGCAACGATCTTGGCGCGGCCTTTGGTCATTGCCGTAACGCGTTGGCCTTTGTGGATAGATTCGGGAAGTTCTTCTTTAAAGCGTTTGTGAAGGTCGGGCTTGTAGTCGAATAGGTCGAGCTGAGAAGGAGCGCCGGCCATAAAGAGGAAGATGACACGCTTGGCAGGAGCTTTGGGTAGATGGTAGGTCTGGGGATACTGATCTCCGGCTCCGCCCTTTGGGGTAGCGGCCTGGGCTGCAATATTGCCGAGGATTGTGGAGCCGAGGCCCATGCCGGTCGTATTGAGAAATTGTCGGCGAGTTTGTGGGTCGAACATGCGGTTGGAATTTTGAGGTTAAAGCGTGGAGAGGGATGTTCGCGCTCCCTATTGTTTGTTTTTAAAGGAATCCCGATTGAGTAGGGTATGAACGATCATAGTCCAAGCGAAGTGATCGTCACCATCTTCACGGAAAGTTGTGAGACCCTCTTTGAGGACCTTGAGGGAGAGATCCGAGGGTTTGTGAGTGGTCACGGTTTCGTGGAGGCGAATCAGCTTCTCGTCTTCGCTTCCTTCCTCGGCCATCAGGGTTTTGGCTTTGTGGGCTGCGGCTTTAAAATACTCGGGCTCGTTCATAAGGAGAAGAGCTTGAAGCGGAGTGTTGGTTCGCTCGCGGCGGGCGATACAAGCATCGCGGCTCGGGGCATCAAAGATGGTCATTTGCGGTGGCGCGAGGCCTCGCTTCCAAAAAGTGTAGATAGAGCGGCGCTTGTCTGCGGGAGCGGGGTCTGCTTGAAAGGAGTTTGGGTAAGAAGAGGGGAGTGCGACCATTTTCCAGATGCCAGCGGGCTGTGGAGTTTTGACAGAACGACCGCCCATTTCGCGGTTCAGAACTCCAGTAACTGCGAGGAGTTGGTCGCGAATAATTTCGGAGTCAAGCCTGGTGCGGGATCCACGGGCAAGAAGGCGGTTCTCGGGATCGGTTTTAAAGTCGACCGAAGTGGCGGCGGAGGATTGTTGGTAAGTTTGAGTGAGGACGATATCCTTCATAAGTTTTTTGACGTTCCAACCTGATTCGATGAATTTAAGAGTGAGGTGGTCGAGAAGTCTGGGGTGGCTAGGCCACATGCCTTGAGCTCCGAAATCTTCGGAAGTTTTGACGAGTCCGGTGCCGAGTAATTGCTGCCAGAAGCGATTGACAGCAACGCGGGCGGTGAGGGGATTTTGTTTTTCGACAAGCCAGTTGGCGAGGTCCATACGGGAAGGGACTTCAGCGGATTTTGTGAGAGGTGGGAGAAATTGTGGGGTATCGCGGGTCACTTCTTGGCCGAGCTGATCGTAGTTCCCACGGACGCGGATGTGGGTCTTTTTAGGTTCGCTACGTTCGCGCATCACCATCGCTCCGCGGACTTGCCGAAGATAGCTGGAGCGTTGTTTTTTTAGATCGGAAATTTTCTTTTCAGCGACGGGAATCTGAGGTTTGAGGTTCGGTTTGGCTTTCGAAGTCTCATCAGGGGCTGCGGGTATGCCGGTTGCAGCTTGTAGTTGCTTAAGAGAAGCGAGTTTTTCTTGGGTAATCTCTATTTGGCGGTCGAAGTCGACGAGTTTTAATTTCTCCTCCTCGGTTGGAAGGTCGAGGTAGGGTGGCTGAAGGCCTCGGTAAAAGTCGGTCCCCCCCCGCCCGCCGGTTTCGGGTGCCCCATCCAAATTATTGAAGAAGGCATAAATTTGGTAGAAGTCCTTTTGGGTGACGGGGTCGTATTTGTGGTCGTGGCAGACCGCGCACCCGAGAGTGAGGCCCATAAAGGCGGTGCCAACCGCGGATACGCGGTCAACGACGTTTTTGAAGTGGCTCTCCTCGGGAAGGGCAGTACCACGGTCAATGATGAGATGGAGGCGGTTGAAACCCGAGGCGACGAGTTGTTCTTGTGTGGGTTTTTCGTATAGGTCGCCAGCAATTTGGTATTTGGTGAATTGATTGTAGGGGAGATTCTTGTTGAAGGCCTGAATGACCCAGTCGCGGTAAGGGGAGTGATCACGGTAGTGATCGTGGTGGTTGCCATTAGTGTCGGCGACGCGGACCAGATCTAGCCAATATTTCGCCATATGTTCGCCATAAGCGGGCTTCGTTAGGAGCCGGTCGACGAGATTTTGGTAGGCGTTAGGTGAGGTGTCGGCAAGGAATTGACCAATTTCCTCTAGGGTCGGGGGTAGGCCTGTTAGGTCGAGTGAAAGCCGGCGAATGAGGGTGCGATTATCGGCTTTTTTATTAGGTGATTTCCCTTTTGCCTCGATTTTGGCGAGAACGAACTTGTCGGTATCTGACAGGGGCCAGCTATCATTAGCAATAGCAGGAACTTCCTGCTTTTTAGCGGGGACGAAGGCCCAGAAGTCTTCGTATTCGGCACCCTCTTGGATCCAATTTTTGAGAAGCTCTTTTTCGTCGGAAGTCAAAGGCTTGGCGTGGCCATCGACAGGAGGCATGGGATCATCTTTGCTCGTGATGCGGACCCAAGCTTCGGAATCTTCGAGAGAGTTTGGAACAATGGCGGTGATACCGTCTTTTTCCCTGTAGGCCCCCTCTGGGGTGTCAAGGCGGAGCCCGGCCTTTCGGTTTGCCTTACCCTTGGCATCGACCCCATCGTCAGGGCCGTGGCATACAATGCACTTGGCAGAGAGAATGGGCCGCACATCCTTATTAAAAGAAATTTCGGCCTGTAAAAGAAGGGGCGATAAAAAAACGAGGATGTAAGTGCGCAAAAGCATGCCGAAGAAAGGGAGGGGTTCTTATGGATAACTGGCAGGAAAATTCCAATACTAACTGATTCTCATTTAATACTGAGAAGATATGTAGTTTTTTATCATAAGGGTTGATCATATCCGTCTCCAGTGAGGTTCGATGGTGGGCGATTTAGCTAAAGTCTTCAATTTACTGGGCGGCATTAACATCTAGAAACTATCGCTAATAATCCCTGAGCCCGATTGATTTCAATAAGCTCCGCTATCGCTGTGACAAAGAAAAACCAGCGCCCCCTTCGAGGCGCTGGTTTTTGAGAAGGATTTAGGCTCCCGGTTCTCAGGCGAGAATCTCGTTGATGGGCTTTCCGGTTTTGCCCCCGATCTTAAATGGGCGCTTGGTCGGGGAGAAGACAACTTGGTCGTGCTGTAGCCCCATGGCAGCGGCGATGGTAGCATTAAAGTCGGATGCGGTAGTCTTTTCCGTGATGACGTTGGATGCCGTTTCGTCGGTTTCTCCGTAAATGGTTCCCCCTTTAATACCGGCACCGGCAAGAGCGAACGAGAAGGCTTTTGGGAAGTGGTTCCGTCCGGCGTCGTCGTCAATCTTAGGAGTTCTTCCAAATTCGGTAGCGATCACCACGAGGGTGCTTTCCAAAAGTCCACGTTGTTCGAGGTCAGCTAGGAGGGCAGCATACGCTTGGTCAAGGATGGGAAGTTTTTCGTCGGCCTTTGTGAAGTTATCGGAGTGCCAGTCGAACCCTCCGAATTGAACTTCGACAAAGCGAACACCGTGCTCGACGAGACGTCGGGCGAGCAAAACGCCTTTGCCAAATTTGTCAGCGCCATAAGCGGCGTGGGCATCTTTGGATTCCGCGGAGAGATCAAAGGCTTCGAGATCTTTGGATTGCATCAAGCCAACCGCGGAGGTGAACATTTCATCGTAGGCGCGAACGCTACGTTGTCCTTTTTTAAAGCGCGCGCCGAAGTTGGCATCGAGCTTAGAGCGGAGAGCGATCTGGCGGTTGAAGTCAGCTTCGGAAACATTGCTACGGCGTTTGGAATTCTGGAGCCCTTTTTCGGCATCGCCAACCGGAAGGGGTGCCACGTTAGGTTCGAAGAATCCTGCTCCAGGATGGTTATTTCCGGTGTGAACTGTCACGTAAGGGGGAAGGGTTCCCTTGAGACGGTCGGAATCAAGCTTGTTAGCCCACGATCCAAGTGAAGGGTGGGTGATAGAGGCTCGTTGGGTATACGAAGTGTGGACATGGTAGTTACCCTGCGCGTGTGCCCCTTGGGTGGAAGTCATGGAACGGACGATGGCCATCTTATCGGTATGCTGGGCGGTGCGCTCAAAGTGCTGCCCAAGTTGAATCCCATCAACCTTGGTTGAGATTGTTTTGATAGGGCCGCGATACTCGGAGGGTGCGTCAGGCTTGGGGTCAAAGGTATCAATATGGGTCATGCCTCCAGACATGTAGAGATAGATGACGTTTTTGGCCTTTCCGTTAGACTTTTTGATGGCTTCGGCCGCTTCGGCCGAGGAAAACCACGAGGCGGAAGCTCCGCCTAGGGTCACGCCAAAGGCGGTGCGGGCCGTATTGGTGAGGAAGCTTCTGCGAGATTGTTCGTCGAGTTGGTCAAAAGGATTCATTGGACAAAAAGGAAACGGTTTGAGGTGAGAATGGCCCGTGCGAAGGTTTCGGTCGCTTCGGATGTTTTCATTTCAGGAAGGAAGGCTATTTTTTCGTCTTCGGTCGGGAAGGCTGAGTATAGGCTAAGGAAGAGGAAATCGAGTCGCTTTGAAGGTGATTCGAAGGCTCGGAGTGAGCGGGCGAACGAGTTCTTTTTGTTGGTAAGGAGGCTGGTTTCTAGTCCATTCAATAGACGCAGGGTTTGGGGGACGGTCGCTTCCGTGTGCGCGGAAGAGGGGCTCTCAGCATCAGATCCTCCGAACTCGGCAATAAAGGTTCCGCCCCGGGCGGGAACGGGAAGCTCGGAGGCGCGCATGCGGAATTCAGGTTGGTCTGGGCGATTGGGGCGTGCGCGCCGTGCAAGGGCGGGAGCGGCTTTCGCGGTTAGGCTGTTTTCGCTCATGCCTTTTCGGTTTTGGTAGCTTTTTCCAGCCGTCCGTTGGACTTGTTTGATTTCGACTGAGATATTCCGGAAGGCTGCCATGTTTCCGTTGTCCCTTGCCTTCGCGGCCTTGGTGCGGAGGAGTGAGATTTTCTTCTGAATCGCACGGCGTTGCTTTTCACCTTCGATGACTACGGCGCTAATTTCTTTCAATTGCTTCCCATTAGTACTCATGAGGAAGTCGAAGGATTTCACGTAATCATCCCAAGCTTCTTCGAGCCCGTTGTTGGTGTTGGAATCGATGTTACCGGAAGCAAGCGTGACAAATGAATCGCGGATCTCTTCAGCGCTGAGACGTCGGAGAATGGGGCCCTGGAAATGGAAAGAAAATCCCTGAGAGGGTTCTTCTGTGGTGACTTCTCTCTGAAAGAGATCGGTGTGATAAAGGATACGCAAAAATTGCTTGAGGTCATAGTCGGTTGCCAGCATCGCCTTTTCGACATAGTCAACAAGCTCTGGGTAATGGGGCGTGGGTGAATTACTCCAATCATCAGGATTGGCAACGAGGCCATATCCAAACGTGTATTCCCACATGCGGTTTGCGATGACCTTAGTGAAATAGGGGTTCTTGGGGGAAGTGACCCATTTGGCGAAGTAGTCGCGTCGCTGTTCGGGCTTAACGTCCTTGGCATCAAGCCCGAAAAGAAAACCAGGTTTCACAACGTCTCCGGCATCACCATCGTCGTATTGATAGTCTGCGGGGAGTTTGAGTTGCTTTTGGCTATTGTCAGCGAGAGCGTTGCGATTGTGGTATCGAAAAACTTGGCCGATGGCACGGGCTTCATTGCGTTTGGCCATAGCCCTCTCTTGCGTCTTTTTTGCCTGAAGGGCGAATCTCCGCCGCTCTTCTTTGGTCATTTTTTTGAAGGGTTTCTTAGGGCGCCTGTTTGGATCGAACCCGATGGTTTCCTTGATTTTTTCACGACCCCCATCAAAGCGATAGTCGGTGCCTCCAAGAAAGGCGGCCAGTTGATAATATTCCATCTGGGTGGTGTCATCGAAGGGGTGATCATGACACTGGGCGCAGCCGATCTGCTGGCCGAGGAAAACTTGGACGGTGTTACTTACGTTATCGAGGAGCATTCCACGATCGCGGAGGTAGTATCCGGCCGCGGGATTTTCGGCGATATGGCCTTCGGCTGCGAGCATCTCCTGAACCATTTCATTATAGGGCATGTTATTCTCGACGGCATCTTTCAACCAAACGTGCCAACCAAGACCGTTGTGTTCGGTGTTGGTTTTGACACGAAGAAGATCGGTCCAGAAATTGAAGAGGCGGGAGTTGAAGCCGGGAGATTCGACTAGGGAGTCGATGAGCTGACTGCGCTTTCCTTTTTCGGTTGATTCGAGGAATGATCGTGCTTCGTCATGAGTTGGAAGTCTGCCAATGATATTGAGGTAGGCCCGGCGAATAAAGGTGGGATCATCGACAATCGGATTGGCTTCGAGTTCTTCGGCTTTTTGACCGGCCATTAGAACTTCGTCGAGCTCGCGGGCGGTGTTGCGCACCACCTCTAGGGGAAGCGGCTTCGCGAAGCTGGTCGCGATGGTTAGGATGAGGGGGAGAAGGAATTTCATAGTAATGTAAGCTTAGTAGAGAAGAGCGACGATCTCCTCGTCGGAAAGAAGGGTGGGGTCTTCAGCTGCTCCAGAGAGGAGTTCGGTCGCGAAGGAGTCTTCAAGTTGATCAAAGTCTTCGTTGATTTGAGGGGTCTCCGCAATTGTTCTGTTGGAGGGAGAAGGATCGGAGGGTAGCGAGATCACAATCACGATCGTAGCCAATGCTGCTCCAGCGGCTCCGATGAGAGGCTTGGGGGCAAAGATCAGTTTCCACCACCGAGATTTTCGTTTATCTTCCTCAAGACGCACGCGGCGAAGTGTTTCGTCCACGAAGCGGGGGGGTGGATCGGTCGGGGAAGCATCATCGAGCAGATTCCAGACGACGTCGTCTTCGAGATCTGCGTCGAAATCTGGAAGTGGGTGGGTTGGTTGGTTTGGCTTCATGACTTTTTCCCGGCATAGAAAGAAACCCGATTTATCCCAAAAAGTTTCGCATAACATGAATGGGAGATGAATTTATTGGTCTGATTACTCTTTTTTAAGGGTTGGAGAGCTATGGGGAGTTTGTTTCTTCTTTTTCTGGTGCCTAGTCATGTGTTCTAGAGCTGCCATTTCGGTGGCTTTACCAAGGTCGTTGCAGGATTTCATCCACGCTCGTAGCCCTTGGTAGAGGTCGTTCTGAATTTTGGTTAATGCTGGCTTCCCGGCTAGATTGTTCATCTCAAGGGGGTCTTTCTGGATGTCGTAGAGTTCGAATTCAGGTCGATTTTGGTAGCGGGAGGTCTTTGCGATGGCATCAGCGTGTCCGTTCGCGGCAAGGGCAAGCCAGCTCCTAAATTCGGTAGCAGTGGTGCAGCGGTTCACGAATTTTATCTCGGGTGTGAGATTCCAGATTAATTTGTAGTTCTCGGAACGGATTGAGCGAATTCCATAATGAGGTGATCCGTCGTTGATTCCGCGGGTGGTCATGATGCCGTAGACAAATTCCTTGTGAGATTGCTTTCCTGCGAATACTGGAAGAAGGCTTTTGCCTCGGAGATCGGCTGGAGGGATTCCGCCAGCGACTTCGATGAAGGTGGGAAGGAGATCGAGATATTGAATCATAGCGGGATTTTTAGAACTCGGT
>ERZ1046568.2832-NODE-2832-length-10901-cov-6.185967_pt1 | contig 10901 bp, 8 predicted proteins | sample MGYA00383092_ERZ1046568 | MGnify/ENA primary metagenome ERZ1046568 (study PRJEB29581, sample SAMEA5548362) | metagenome | biome: marine; feature: coastal; material: water | depth 1 m | study: Short-term variability in the microbial, nano- and picoplankton... | reverse complement strand
TTGGTTTATTTTCTTCAAAATTCAAACCACTTATATTATTATTATTGTTATTATTATCATTATCATTATTAAAAGAAGGTGGTGAAAAAGTCCCAGAACCAGTAGACATATCTGGTAATGTTGGTCCATTCATACTTCCTCCTCCTAAATCTATATTGTCTAAATTAATATTTTCTAAATTATCTTCAAAAAAACTATCTGTTAATATTTCACTCGATTTTACTGATTCTGGTTTAGATGGTTCTTTTGTGATAGAAACAGAATGATCAGTATTATTTATATCAAATCCATTAGATGTATTTTCTCGTTGTTTATTTTTATTGGCTAATAAGTCTAATCCAATATCTGTTACATCATTATTTAAATTAGATTTATTATTTGAATTGATACTATTATTATCACCTAATTCTAAATTAATGGATTTTAATTCATTATCAATTGAATCTAAATCTAAACTATCTAAATTATCCATATTTAATTTTTTTTAAAATGAAAATAATAGGAATTTGATATTCTCTTATCTTCTTATTAGAATAAATTATAAATAAATATACGCAATTAAAGTCTTAAATGTAAAAAATATTATAAATTATAAAATTTATTTAAATAAAAATAAACAAAAATTGAATGATTAATATGTAATAAATTATTACTTCTTCATTCTATAGCAGATGAAAATAAAGACCCATAATTTAGTGATTATATTGAAGGAGAATATTTACAAGAACAAATTACAGCGATTGATGAACTTAATGTTATAATATCTAAATTAAAATTAATTGGTAATGATGGACACGGTCTTTGGGATTTTGATGCGAATCTTTTAAAAAATTGAAATATATAAACTAAAATATAAAACATATAAAAACTATGAGTTTTTCAATAAATCAAACGTTTGTGGTTTTTATTATTATTTATTTAAATCTTTACGTTTTTAATTATATATCATTAAATAACTTACTAAAAGATGTGTTGTGTTCTTATTTATTAAAAGTATTATTATTATTAAGAAATAAATTTATATTAGAAAAGAATAAAAATAGATTGCTAAGAGTGGAGTTATATAAAGAAAAGAGATTTAATAGATCTTATAAGAAAGAATTAGGGGAAAAAATGAAATTATTAGAATTAGAAAAAACTAAGATCTTAAGTGCTGAATCCAAATTGGAAGAATCTAAGAAAGAAATTGAACGGATTAGAACATTAATTTTAGAATATGAAATTAAAGATGAAGTAATTAAGAAATATAAATTAATTCTTAAAGAAAAAAAAAAAAAATTAGATGAAGAACGTTTAATATTTAGAATAAGACAAGATAATATAGAAGCATCAAATTTGAGAAAACAAAATAGAAATTGTTCCGTTATGATTCAAAATCATCTTGATGGAGAACATATAGAAATTAAAATTGCTAAACAAAATTTAAAAAACGCACAAGAACATTTCTTTAAAATCTTATAGAAAATAGTAGTATAAATAGACATAAAAATATAGTTAATAAATAGTAATTATAAATATAATAAATTTTTTTTTTAATGTAGTTTAATTTTTTTTAATATTAAACTACTTTATCGGCGTTCATCTAGTGCGACATAATTCATCTTTATTTTTTTAAAAATGTCTTCTTCCGTTTTAATAGAAGGTACTTGTTTATTAGTGTCTCTTTGATAAAGACCCCATTCATTTAATTTAAAGTTCTCTTTCTTTGCCTTTTCACGCATCATCTTATTAAATGTAGCACCACTTGTATAATATAATTTAGCGTAAATATAAGATTGTGGTGTAACTATTCTCATATCTAGATGTCTTACTTTACTTTTCGATGTTAATTGTATTAAACCTAAAAATTTTGTTTTACCTAATGATAATGTATTTATAATAACTTTATTATTAATTAATTCTTCTATTATTAAAGAAAGTATATTGCTTTCTTCTAAACTAGATTTGTTTTTATATTTATTTGTAATTATTAAAATATCAATATCTTTTGATTCTTCTGTATAACTAGAAGCAAAACTACCTGCCAATTCAATATCTAAATCATTTGCTTTAAATTCTGCTTTTTTTGACGATAATATTACTGTAACAACTTTTTTATATATTTTAGTTGCTTCACTTCTAGGTATTTTAGTCATTAAATCCTTATGATGTTTCATACCTATTTTTTGTTGTGTTGTTAAATTCAATTCTATGTTTCTGTTATTTTTAATAATATAGTTTTCTAAATCACTTAATGTTTCTAGTTTAAATTTATTTTTAATTTCTTCTGCTTTTTTAACTCCAAATCCCAATATATTAGAAATATTATTATTATCAGAGTCATTAGTTGTAATAGATGTAGTACTAGATGATTTATAGAGTTTTCGTAATTTATTAAGTGTTTGTAATTCATTTGTAGCAATAATTTCATCAATTTTTTCAACCATTTTCTTACCGACATTAGGAAGAGATAATACTTCCCTACCTACTGTTATTTTTTTAGAATATCTCTTTAATTGATACACAGCTTTATCATAAGCGTTTCTTCTTATTGAATTTTTCTCCATTTCATAAAAATGTGATAATTCTTGAAAGATTTCTACAATTTTAAGATTAATAGGGTATTTCTTGTAAAGTTGATTAGATGGTGATTTCTTTTTAGATGCTTTTTTCTTTTTAGGCGGTGTTTTCTTTTTCGTTTTTTTTGGTTTTGTTTTTTCAGTTTTTGGAGTAGAAGAGGGTTTAGATATTGGTTTCTCAATTAATTTAAAATCCGCATGAATTGGATTATTATTATCCCACCCTCTAAATAAAGAAATTTCTTGTGCGTATTTACCCATATCTTTTGGAGCGTCATAATATCCACCACTATGAGTTTCTAAAACCATCGGAATATTATGTTTAAGAGAAACAGTATGAATTTCTTTTAAAGCTAGTAAATCACCCCCTTTATCTTTATCATAAATATGACCATCTCCTATTCCTTCGTGTTGGTCCTTTCTTGAATTACAAAGTGCTTTACTATCATTAATATGAAAAAGCGTTAAATATTTAAGGCCAATTAGTTTATCAAAATCTGCAAAATATTTCTTTGTTCCTTCAACTGAAGAAATATCTATTCCTGATGAGAATATATGTGCGGTATCAACACATATCCCTAATCTAGAATGATATGATTTTGGAAATGCTTTCCATATTCTAGTGAATTCCTCTAATGATGTTCCTATTTGACTTCCTTTCCCAGCAGGTGTCTCTAAAATGATTTTTACAGAAGGACAATCCTTTGTTTTATCTATCGTGTATTTAACATTTTCTACCATATTAGAATATGCTTCATCTTCATCCAAATCCTTTTTATAACCAATATGAAGAACACAACCTATACCACCCAAACGTGCTGTTAATTTAATATCGAAAATTAGGTTATCTAGTGCATATTTAATAGATGAATTAGAAGGAGGATGATTACAAAAGTTAAGAAGATAAACTGTATGAATTACAAGAACAGTTTTTGTTGTTTTAAGATGTTTATTAATAGCTTCTATTTCTTCATCTGATACTTTTGTTTTCATTTTTAAACTCGTAGATTGATTACTTCCTAAAAAGATTTGTAATGAATTACCACCAATATCTTCAGCATATTTAATAGCATTCAATATACCTTTACTAATACTAGCATGTGGTCCAATAAGTGATTTCATTTTATATTATTAATAATTTATATTATAATTTATATAATTTATATAACTTAATTATATATTATTTGTTTTAAATTTTTGTTTATGTTTAATTAAAACTAGAAAATATGTAAAAAAATTATATATTTTAAAAGTAATATTTAATTATGTATTATTCTAATTGTTATAATTGTATTAAATAAATATTATTATAAATAATAATTTTAAAGTATTCTCTGTGATGTATTAATTGTTAGTTTATTTGATATGTTATACTTTTCAACTTCAGATATGTGGTGTGTTTCTTTTTTACTACACAATTCTAATATATTTACTAGAAGTTCATATTTATAACATATTAAAATAATTATCATAAATATAGAAATACATAAAATTATAAGAAGTTCCATTAAATTATAAAAATAATGTTTTTCCATATAAACAATATCTCGTCCTTCATTATGATAACAATCTATTGATTTATTAATATATTCGTCATAAATTTCTAGTGCATTTTCTAGTTTTGAATTACCATATCCTACAGTATTACCAGAAGGACAATAGTTTGTGTATAAAGAACATTTAGAACCCCCTTCATTTTTTACAGTATATGTATTTTTCTGTATTTGATATTCTTTTGATATAGAAGTTTTATTTTCAATTGAAACAATTATTTTTACACAAGATGTCAAAGCATAACAACGCAATCCACAATCACATTTTGACCACAAATTATTACTGTTTTCTATTGTATTTTCTCTATAACTATTTCTATAATATGTATCATATGTTGGTAGTAGTGTGGGGTATTCTATTCTCTCTACCAGACACGTTTTATTTTTAAAATGGTCTAACTTATTATCATAAGATATAATTTCTGCCATTATAATTAATACAACAAAACCAATTGTAGAAAATATGAAAATACAACAACTATTGGTTGTCTGTGTCATTATTGAGATTATATATTATTTAATTTAATTTGGTTATATTCATTATTTAATTTCAATTTTAAATGTATTTTACTTAATCATATAACCAATAAGGGAAACAACAATACTTAATATTAAACCAGTCATTCCAAAACTAAAATGTTTTTTTTTATCCCATTGAGTGTCTTTTTGATTACTAATATGAATTTGATTTAATAATAAAATTAGATTGATAAATATTTTGGCTAAAAATATAACATTCGCAACTTCTTTATTTTTAATATGATAAATATATGCTGATATAATACCAGAATATAATAAATATAATCCAAATGTTTGAGTCATATGAATATCAATACTATCATATTCAATATCTTTTGTGTTTTTACTTAATAATTTAGATGGAAAAACATACCATAATAAACCAAAAATTATAGATGATAAAGCATCTAGTAATAATATATTTAATTTCATTTTAGTTATTTATATATGAAGTTTTAATATTATAAAAGATAATAATATAATTAATATAAATGATTTAATAAATGAAACTTAATATACGAATAAAATTGATTTTAAAATTGATGAACTATAATTATAAATGTCTTCAATAGATATTCAAAAAATGTGTGATGAAATATTACCAGCAACAATAGAACACTGTATAGAACAACCCTTAGAACCACCAATAACACTAATTAATTGTCAAATGAATAATCCTTTGAAAAATATAATTGATATAACTAATGAAATTGAAAATGAAACGAAAATAAAACAAATTAATACCACTATTAAATTACATTTTCAAAAATTACATATATTTATAAATGAAATGAATAAACAAAATGAAACAATTTTTAAAATATGTAATGAAACCACTGATTCTTTTCAAGTAGAATATACTTTATTAATTAACGATTTAATGAGTGAATATAAAAATACTTATTGTAAATTAAAAATAACATATAAATCTGTTGTAGAAAAAATAACAAATATATATAATATGTTATTGATTAAAGAATATTTTGATTTCGTTTATTATAAAAATGAACTATCATTAATAGAAAATTCTATTGAACTTTGTATTTATAACTATAATTGTGTTAAAGACTATTCAAATGGTATAAAATCATATTTACATATTAATAATAAGTTACTTATTCATTTTTATGAATAACTATTATATTATTATAAATTTAATAATTTTAACTAAAAATTTAATTAAACTCACATAAAATTGATTTTTTTATTTATTTTTAAATATTTTAAACAGTTTCTAACTTATTATGGATTTGGATCCAGAATTTTTGAATTTTTTAAATTCAGATTCATATTCAGATTCTTTTTATGATTATATATTAGCAGAAGATAACACTATTCCAAAGGAAGATGAAATTGATAGATTTATTTTCAAAAATATAGAAGAATTTGAAGCATCAGAACTTAAAGATATATCTGATAAAACTTATAAAAACTTTTACGAAAGAGATGCTAAGAGATTAGGAATAAAAAAAAAAAAATATTTGTGTAAACTAGTACCAATATACGAACAATATATAAAAAATGAGTTACATATTTTACAAAAATATATAGACAATATTGTTAAGAAAAAAGATTTGTTAAGATGTTTGGATAAAAAATCATATGATTATGAATGTATGGTTCTTACAATTAAAGAATTATATGATAGAGTTACTCATCAATTTGAGGAATATTATGAATTAAATCACACATATAAATTATATACTTATAAAGGGGAATACAAACAATTTGTTTATAGTTATGATCAATTAATTTTGTCATATAAAAAACAATTTGTTAGTTGTATTGAAACAATCAATCATTTTATTGTTAAACTAGATTAAAAAAATTATATTGAAAAATTATATTGCAAATTATATTAAGTAATATATAAAATTAAGGTAAATAATTTTAAATTTATTAAAATATTATATTATATTATATTTTTTTATGATCCACAAGCCTCGCAATTTGGATCGTCTCGCCTACATACAAATGGTTCTTCTTGATTAGTAGTAGTAGTAGTATTTGTATTACCTGGTTGTGTAGAATCTTGTTTTTCTTTCTTTTTCATTGTTTTGCTAATATCAACACTAAATTGTTGTGCTTGAACAGATGATTGGCTTCGTAAATAATACATTCCTGTTTTTAATCCTTTTTTCCATCCATAGAAATGCATACTAGATAATTTTTTATAATTTGGTTGCGAAATAAAGATATTCATACTTTGTGATTGGTCTATATATGCTCCTCTATCAGCAGCCATATCAATAATTACTTTTTGTTTAATTTCCCAAACTGTTTTATAAAGTGCTTTAATATTAACAGGTATTTCATCAATAGATTGAACACTTCCGTTATTAAGAATAATAGCATCTTTAATATCATCATTCCATATTCCCAAAGAAATCAAATCTTTCAAAAGATGTGGATTAATGATTTTAAATTCACCTGCTAATGTCCTTCTTTTATAAATATTGCTAGTATATGGTTCAAAACATTCATTATTACCTAAAATTTGACTTGTACTAGCAGTAGGCATAGGTGCCATTAATAAACTATTACGCATACCGTGTTTCTTAATATTATCTCGCACTTTATCAAAACGCTCTTTTAATTCTTCAATAGGTTCTTGTTCCCATAAATCAAATTGTAATTGCCCCTTTTGCGATGGAGAATTTTCAAATGATGAATATGCACCAGCATAAATAGATGATAATTTTAATTCTTGTTCAATAATGTAATTATCATTTTTATATTTTTTAATTTCTTCCTTTGTAATTAAGTGTTGAGTGTCTTTTATATCTTTTTTATTATATTCTTTAGATCCCAAATCAGTAAATACCACATCATCATTGGTAGAAGTTGTATTTGGAGTTGTATTTGGAGTTGTATTTGGAGTCTTAGATGATACTAATTTTGATGTTTTTAATTGTTCTTCATATTGAGAAATCATTTTCTTATAATCATTAACAACTTTCTTCCTCTTTTTAGAAATATCCATACTTGCTTCAAGAGAAGCTAAATACATATAAGCAAATATCTGTTTATTAAGTAGTTTTGCGTCTTCACTATCAAAAGGAAATCGCAATAATGAAAATACATCTGCCAATCCTTGAATACCAATACCAATAGGTCGGTGCCATTTATTACTATTTTCTGCTTGTTTGACAGGGTAATAATTAATATCAATAATTTTATTAAGATTTCGAGTTACTACTTTAACAACTTCTTCTAGTTTTTTAAAATTAAATGATGGTTTTTCATCTATATATTCAATAAATTTAGGAAGAGCAATACTAGCAAGATTACAAACTGCTACTTCGTCAGGGGATGTATATTCTACAATTTCACAACATAAATTACTAGAACGAATAGTTCCCAGATTTTTCTGGTTACTTTTAATATTACAAGCATCCTTGTAAAGCATATATGGTGTTCCTGTTTCTATTTGACTATCAAGTATAGTATACCATAATTCTTGTGCGTCTATTGTCTTACGACCTTTACCTTCACTTTCATATTTACAATAAAGTTTCTCAAATTCATCTCCATAAGTATCACATAATCCTGGACATTCATTTGGACACATAAGAGTCCATTTACTATTTGCTTCAACTCGCTTCATAAATAAATCCGGTATCCACATCGCATAAAATAAATCACGTGCTCTCATATCTTCACTGCCCGTATTTCTACGTAACATCATAAAATCTTCAATATCAGCGTGCCATGGTTCAATATACATAGCAAAAGAACCTTTACGACGACCACCCTGATTTACATATCTAGCAGTATCATTAAACACTTTTAACATAGGAATAATACCGTCACTCTTACCATTAGTTCCTTTAATCTTACTACCAAGAGCACGAATAGAATGAACAGAACAACCTATACCACCTGCACTCTTACTAATAAGCGCACATCGTTTCATTGTTTCATAAATTCCATCAATACTATCCTCTTTCATTGTAAGAAGAAAACATGAAGAAGCTTGTTGTAAATGTGTTCCCATATTAAAAAGTGTTGGTGTTGCATGAGTAAAATATCCTTCATTCATTAATTTATAACTTTTAATAGCATCTTTAACATTATCTTCATGAATACCCATACATACTCTCATAATCATATGTTGAGGTCGTTCTATAATTTTACCACCAATTTTCATTAAATATGCCCTTTCTAATGTTTTAAATCCGAAAAAACTGTAATTATAATCTTTAGCATAATTAATTGAACTATTTAGTTTTTCTTTATTTTTCATAATTGTTTTATAATATTTAGTATTAATCAAATCCGCATCATAAAGTTGTTGAGTTACTTCAGAAAGACTTGGGGATGTATTTTTATGAAGATTACTAATAGCATAACGAGACGCTAATGTTCCATAATCATAATGCTTTGTTGATAAATTAGCACACGTTTCTGCTGCTAATAAATCTAATTGTTCCGTTTTTACATCATCAAAAGATTGACTAATAATTTGACGGGAAATCTCATTTTTATTTACATTTGATAGATCTTCTGATAAATTACCAACTCTTTTAATTATTTTAACCATATCCATTTCTTCCTTTTCACCATTCCTTTTAATTACATTCATCGTTGATGATGATACAGACATTGTATTGTTGTCGCTTATAGAATCTTCGTTATTAAAATTATTATTTTTAGAATTCATTAATTTATTAGATATTATTTATCTTAAGATTTTAATTTTAAATTAAAATCAATTTTATATTTAATTAGTATTTAAATACATTTCTGTCCTTAAATCCGATTAAAAATATATTTTTATTAATTTATTTTTAATTAATTTATTTTTTATTAAAAATATTATAAAAATTGAATTTTAATTAAATAAAAATAGAAACAAAACTAAATATCTGTATCAAGATAAGAAAAGAGAGAGACAATGAGTGAATCAGTTAGTAATAAGAGAAACTATTGTGAAATATCACAACATAAATGCGATGTATGTGAAAAGACATTTACTCATTCTCGTGATTTAAATCGACATAAAAGGATTCATACTGGTGAAAAACCATATAAGTGTGGTATATGTGAAAAGCAATTTTCTCAATCTGGTGATTTAAATCGACATATAAAAATTCATACTGGTGAAAAACCATATAAATGTAATATATGTGAAAAGAAGTTTTCTGAATCTGGTAGTTTAACTGTCCATAAAAGAATTCATACTGGTGAAAAACCATATAAGTGTGATATATGTGAAAAGAAATTTACTCAATCTGGTCATTTAACTAAACATAAAATAATTCATACTGGTGAAAAACCATATAAGTGTGATATATGTGAAAAGAGATTTTCTGAATCTGGTAATTTAACAGTTCATAAAAGAATTCATACTGGTGAAAAACCATATAAGTGTGATGTATGTGAAAAGAGATTTACTCACTCTTGTAATTTAAAAGTTCATAAAAGAACTCATACAGGTGAAAAACCATATAAATGTAATGAATGTGAAAAGAAATTTACTGAATCTAGTAGTTTAAAAGTTCATAAAAGAACTCATACAGGTGAAAAACCATATAAGTGTGATATATGTGAAAAGAAGTTTTCTGAATCTAGTAATTTAAAAGTTCATAAAAGAACTCATACAGGTGAAAAACCATATAAATGTAATGAATGTGAAAAGAAGTTTTCTGAATCTGGACATTTATCTAGACATAAAAGAATACATACTGGAGAAAAATAGTTTTCTATACATTAATATCCTATAATACTATTAACTAATATTAATTTATTAATTATTTTTTATTAAAACTATCACAAAATTGAATTTTAATTAAATAACAATAAAAATAAAACAAAATATCTGTATCAATATAAGAAAAAAGAGATAGAATGAGTGAATCAGATAGTCATAAGAGAAACTATTGTGAAATATCACAACATAAATGCAATGTATGTGAAAAGAAGTTTTCTCAATCTGGTCATTTAACTGTCCATAAACTAACCCATACTGGTGAAAAACCATATAAGTGTGATATATGTGAAAAGAAGTTTTCTCAATCTGGTAGTTTAACTGTCCATAAAAAAATGCATACTGGTGAAAAACCATATAAATGTAATATATGTGAAAAGAAGTTTTCTGAATCTGGCAATTTAACTAAACATGAACTAATTCATACTGGTGAAAAACCATATAAGTGTGGTATATGTGAAAAGCAATTTTCTCAATCTGGTGATTTAAATCGACATATAAAAATTCATACTGGTGAAAAACCATATAAATGTAATATATGTGAAAAGAAGTTTTCTGAAT
>ERZ1046568.2827-NODE-2827-length-10908-cov-11.653091_pt1 | contig 10908 bp, 10 predicted proteins | sample MGYA00383092_ERZ1046568 | MGnify/ENA primary metagenome ERZ1046568 (study PRJEB29581, sample SAMEA5548362) | metagenome | biome: marine; feature: coastal; material: water | depth 1 m | study: Short-term variability in the microbial, nano- and picoplankton... | reverse complement strand
CCCTACTAGCCCTTTTAGGTCTGGGGCTGGGATTTGGTGGCATATTGGGGTACGCGTCAGTGCGCTTTAAAACTGAGGGCAACCCACTTGTTGATCAAATCAATCAGTTGCTACCGCAAACGCAATGCGGCCAGTGCGGCCACCCTGGCTGTAAGCCCTATGCCACCGCCATTGCAGAGGGCGGAGCGATTAACAAGTGCCCACCCGGGGGGCAAGAAACCATAGACGCCCTTGCCGATTTATTGGATGTCGAGCCTCTAACCCTCGATGCAGAACACGGCGAAGAAAAAGAGCCCAACGTGGCCTACATCCGTGAGGACGAGTGTATTGGCTGCACCAAGTGCATTCAGGCCTGCCCTGTTGACGCCATTTTAGGCGCGGCCAAGCTGATGCACACGGTGATTGCAGATGAATGTACAGGCTGCGACCTGTGCGTTGAACCCTGCCCTGTGGATTGCATCGATATGCTGCCGCGCAAGGGCGGTATTGAACACTGGCGCTGGGAGCTGCCCGAGCCCAGCGAAAATAAAAACAACATCATCGCTACAGATCGTGAAGCCGCATGAACACTTTTTTTAACATTCATGGCGGCATCCACCCAGAAGAGGAAAAGCACCTTTCCAACCCTGGCACGGTGTTAGATGCAGGTTTACCTCAATCACTCGTTCTGCCGCTGTCGCAACATATCGGTAAGCCCTCGAGTTTATGCGTAAAGCCTGGCGACTATGTGCTGGGAGGCCAACTCTTGGCGGAGGCAGACGGCATGGTCAGCGTACCGCTGCACGCACCCACCTCAGGTACTGTCATTGCCATAGAACCCAGGCCAGTACCTCACCCCTCGGCACTTGATAACTTGTGCTTGGAGCTCGCCTGTGATGGTGAAGATCGCTGGATAGAATACCGCGGTTGCGAGGATTGGCGCACTGAAACGCCCGAGTCATTAATCTCCCGCATAAGTGCTGCAGGCATTGCCGGCATGGGCGGCGCCGGGTTTCCAACCGCAGTAAAACTCATGGCTAGGGAGCGGCTGCCCTTAACAACGTTAATCATTAACGGCACAGAGTGCGAACCCTACATTACCGCCGACGACACGCTTATGCAGGTTGACGCGGCAGGCATTGTCGAAGGCGCTCAAATACTTGCGCGGATATTAGCTGTTGAAGATATTTTACTGGCTGTCGAAGACAATAAACCCGCAGCACTAGCGGCTATGCGTAAAGCAGCAGAGACTGCAGGCGAGCACTGCAAGGTCATGACCTTCCCCACAAAATATCCATCCGGAGGTGAGAAGCAGCTCATCGAGATTTTGACCGGACAACAAGTTCCTGCCGGAGGGCTCCCAGCTGACTTGGGGATTGTTTGCCAGAACCCGGGAACGGCAGTAGCCGCTAGGGACGCAGTCTGTCATGGCAAACCCCTCACTGACCGCATTGTGACTTTGACGGGCCGCGCTCTTATGCGCCCCGGCAATTACCGTACCCGATTGGGGACCCCAATTGAGCATCTGCTGACCGTCGCCGGCTTTGACCCCAGTCAAAACCGGCGACTTATTCATGGTGGACCCATGATGGGCTTCGCTCTTGAGTCTGCCGCGGTTCCCATTGTAAAGACCACAAACTGTATTCTTGTTCCCACAGAACAAGAGCTGCCTACGCCCCCAGATGCGCAGGCTTGTATACGCTGTGGGCTTTGTGCGGAGGCTTGTCCAGCTTCACTGTTACCTCAACAGCTTTACTGGTATGCCCGTGCTAAAGATCAGGAACAACTAGAGCGCCATCATTTAGCCGATTGTATTGAGTGCGGTGCGTGCTCGTGGGTATGCCCCAGCCATATTCCTCTGGTGCAATATTATCGAGCCGCCAAGGGAATGATACGCGAGTCCAAGGCCGAGAAAGTACGGTCAGACCGCTCTCGAGATCGGTTCGAAGCCCGTGAAGCACGACTAGAACAAGAAGCCATTGCGCGCGAGGCACAACGCGCAGCCCGCCGTGCCGCGGCTGAGAAAAAGGCGGCTGCAGGCGGCGCCGACGACCCTGTCGCTGCTGCCATCGCCCGAGCTAAGGCAAAAAAAGAAAGCGCGGGTAATGAGGAAAGCGGCTCTTGAACTTCCTCCGTATCACTTCACCCCATGGCCACGGCCCCCTCACAACCACTCAGGTTATGCAGGCCGTCTTGTTGGCCACGCTTCCTGGCATTGGGGTTTTAACGTGGTTTTTTGGCCCGGGCACCCTGATCAATATTTTATTCGGGGGCCTATTGGCACTCGCCCTCGAATACAGCGCGCTGCGCCTTCGAGACCGCAACCCAAAGCGGTATTTGCAAGACTACAGCGTGCTTGTAACCTCCACGCTGCTTTGTATTGCACTCCCCCCTTACGCTCCCTGGTGGTTGGTCACAGCCGGTATTTTGTCGGCAGTCATTCTAGGTAAGCATGTTTTCGGTGGTTTGGGTTACAACCCCTTCAACCCCGCCATGGTTGGTTACGTGGTGCTGCTAATTTCATTCCCCCTACAAATGTCGAGCTGGCAAGCTCCTCGGGGCCTTGGCGAGATACCCGGCGTCGCTGAGTCCCTGACCGCCCTATTAGTACCTGCCAGCTATGATGGCGTCACTATGGCGACGCCCCTCGATATTCTGCGCCAGAATAAAGGGCTGTTACTGGACGATCTCTATAACAACAGTCCTCAGTTTGGTCAGTGGGCGGGAATTGGCTGGGAGTGGGTGAACATCGCCTTTCTGGCAGGTGGGGCCTGGTTGATTTATCGCGGCATCTTTACTTGGCATGCCCCAGTCGCCATGCTTTTCACTTTAGGGCTTTGTGCAGCCATCGGTTTCGATAGCGGCAGCTCCGAGAGTGGCGGATCGCCCTTATTTCATTGGCTCAGCGGCGCCACCATGTTTGGAGCCTTTTTTATCATTACGGACCCTGTCAGCGGCGCGACATCGAATCGCGGGCGACTCGTGTTTGGGGCCCTAGTCGGGGTGCTGCTGTACCTGATCCGGGTGGCGGGCAATTATCCTGATGCCGTGGCTTTTGCCGTTTTAATTCTCAATTTCGCGGCGCCGTTTATTGATCAGTACACACAGCCGGTCACCTATGGTCATAAACCTAGTAAGAGGGATGACGAGTGAAGGCCGCCGTTGCGATTTCACGTTCTGCACTGTTTCTGGGTATTTTCGCAGCATTAGCTGCCGCATTGATTGCATGGACGTGGGCCACAACAAAAACGGATATTGAGCGTTCAATACGTGAGGCCGAAGCGCGGCAGCTATTAGAAATTTTTCCTGCCAATACCCACAACAACAGCCTTATCGATGATCGTTTTACGCTTGAAGCCAACACCCCACTATTGGAACTGCGGAGCGAACGCAGTGGCTACACCGTGCGAATCGATGAAACCGTGGTGGGTGTCATTCTTCCTGCAACAGCGCGAGACGGCTACAGCGGAGACATCGAATTACTCGTTGGTGTCACCGCCGACGGCGAGATCGCGGGTGCCCGAGTCGTGTCTCATAAAGAAACACCGGGGCTGGGGGATGGCATCGACACCAGAAAGTCACCTTGGATACTGAGCTTTGACGGACGTTCGCTACGGTCTCCCTTACAGCCTGAGTGGAGCGTCAAAAAAGATGGCGGTGCTTTTGACCAATTTACTGGCGCTACGGTGACGCCTAGAGCCGTTGTTGCCGCCATCCGTCGCACACTTGAGTATCAAGCCCTGCATCGAGACCGGCTATTCGAGGTAGACCCGACGCACAATACCGCCGTGGAGACTGGCCCATGACAACACCAACCTACGCCACGCTAACCCACAATGGACTCTGGAAAAATAATCCCGCTTTGGTGCAGCTACTGGGGTTGTGCCCCCTGCTTGCGGTCTCCGCCTCTGTTGTGAATGCTCTCGGCCTGGCAGCAGCCACCTTGTTCGTTTTAGTCAGTTCCAATCTTTGCGTATCGGTGGTGCGGAATGTTGTCTCAGATACGATTCGACTCCCCGTTTTTGTCATGATCATTGCGGCATCAGTGACAGCCATTGAACTGCTCATGCAGGCATACACCTACGAGCTCTATCAAATTCTGGGTATTTTTCTGCCGCTTATAACAACAAACTGCATCATTCTTGGCCGGGCGGACGCCTTCGCAGCGAAGAACCCGGTATTACCCTCAATTTACGATGGCTTTATCATGGGCGTTGGCTTTGGTGCTGTTTTGGTCGTCTTGGGGGCGATTCGCGAGTTGCTGGGAACAGGCGGCTTGTTTGCAAACATGCAGCTGCTTTTTGGTGATGGTGCCCGACAATGGCACTTCATAATCTCGGCAGATTACCCCGCGCTGTTACTGGCTATCCTGCCTCCCGGCGCATTTATCGTGACCGGCTTTCTCATTGCCGGTAAAAACGCTTGGGACAACGCTGCAACTCGCAGATCTGAGGCAACCAAAGCCCCGGTTATTGCCGGTACCAAACGCGTTCGAGTTACCGGGAAAATATCCTGACGGTGCCGCTTTAATCCGCGACGACTAAAGTTCCTAAAATCTCGATTACAGCCGCGTCATCCATACCTGCATTCTCCGCATCACAGACGTAGGTAATGTAGAGCAGGACTGACGTGGCCGAAACATACCATTCTTGAACGTGGGTATCCTCGTCGAGGAAGCTTCCGGTTAACCCCTTGAACTGACCGATCTCAGTGTCTTTCCAGCTGGCGACTTCCGGTGACTCCTCCTTTGCCATTGCAACGATTTCAGAGGGCGTTACCTTCCCGCTGTCTTTGCATAAGGTAGTGATCTCAATTTCTCCCACCTCATCGGCATCACCAATTCTAACCACGTCATCGTCATAATCCCCCGACCACTCGGGGGGAAGTAACAGACACCAGTGATCGGTCTCTAAAATATTCATGGATTGAGCATCGCCTCAATATTTACAGCCATAAGAATGGCATCCTCCCTACCCTCTTGAACACGGTAATAATTGGGCCGTTGGCCAACAGTTTCAAAACCCAGACCTTCATACAACCCCCTGGCCGCATGGTTACTCTGCCGGACCTCCAGCCTACAGACGGTCGCCCCAAAACACTTCAGCTCCATCAGCGCAAAACTTAATAACGATGCAGCCAGCCCTATGCGACGTTTATTTTCGGCAACGCGAATGTCTATGAGTTCGCATTCCTCACCCACATGCGTAAACCAAGCGCTCGCAGCAGCCTCAGCGCCGTCCGCCCAATACCAGGCTTTACACGTAGCCGGTTGCGCGATCAAATCCATGAGAAAGTTTAATGATGGGCCATCGGCTGCCTCATAGAGCGGCCTTAATTTTTCTCTCGTTATTGCTTGTATCGGCTGTGCACCCATGACAACACCTGTTTAATTGGGCGATGTGGCCTCTCAAGACCGGGGGGTATGAGTCTTAAGCACCTGCCAGGCCTCTCGCTTGAGTAAGGGTTCTTCAAGCATGGACAATGTTGACGGAATGATGAGTTGGGTCAGCGCTGGAGGCACGTTCACCCACTCGCTGCAGGCAGGCCCCATAAGGATCATACCTAGCGCCTGCCTTTCCCGAGCAAGCCGCCGTAACTGACCCGCAACACTTTGCTTTGCCGACTCGGCATCTTTAGACAGGTGGGCGTGTTCAGCCAAGGGCCAATCAAATTGGTGGTGCTTCAGGTTGACTGCACCTTGAGTAATAGCTCGAGCCATACCTTCAACCAACTGCAATTGCTCCCTCCGAATGAGGCTATCCTCAATTTGTTCGAGCCATAACCATGAGCCCGCTTCAACAATGAGCAGCTGAAACGCAACGGCTTCGGTATCGGCCAACGTAAGCGCGCTGGGCTTCGGTTCACTTTGATTTCTCACCCGCTCGGAGGTACCGAAACCTTCAGACCGTTGCTGGGCCGTCTTAGAAGAGGGTTGGCCCTGCGCGGGGGACCCCTGACTCACTTGAGCCCCACTCGGGATGTCCTCATGTTGGATCGAGCTCGCCACGGGGCTGACTTCAGCTTCTGGAGGACATTCAAGTTGCTTCGCAACTCGGGCACCCGGAGGGTTGAAGCGCGCCACTAGAGGTTGCACCCCAAGCAGCGATAGGATGCCTCGTCGCCGTTGTTCAGCAGCCCATAGATTTTGGTGATCGATTTCTTCCATGGTCATATTGTGGCACGTCCCATCGTTAGACCCAACGCCAACCCCATGTTCGAAAGAAACGAATTCCCCCTGACATGAACCAGCCAATGTGACGAAATCCTTTCCTAGCCGCCCCGCCCCCATGATGGATAATGCGTACATTAGGGTCTCGGACCACCCGTCCAATGCTCGCTAGACGCATGCACAGATCGTAATCTTCGAAATACATAAAAAACCGCTCATTGAAGCCACCGACCGCCCGTAATGCATCTGATCGCGCAGCCATAAAGCATCCAGACAATAGCGGAACGTCCTGCAAGTCGCCTTCATCCGACAAATCTCTCAGCTCGTACGACGCCAATCGCTGGGAAAAGCAGCGGGACAAGAATGGTAGGCCCAAAGCTCTCAAAAGCAGAACCAAAACGCTCGGGTAGCGCTTGGCCAGATGCTCCTCATCCCCCAACTCGTTGGCACCTCGTGGCGCCATAATTGTGACATCAGGGTGATCTCGCAGACTCTTCAACACCTGAACCAAGGCATCCTCAGAAAGTTCAACATCGGGGTTCAACATTAAGTGATAGTCCCCCAACATCTTGTCTAAAACCGTGTTGTGTCCCGCGCCGTAACCGTCGTTGCTCTCCCGAGCAATATAGTGGAGCTGCAGCGAGCCTCCGGTGACCACTTTACGAGTCATCTCCCGCACCGCCGCTGAGTAAATAGCTGACTGACTTTGGTCCACCAAATAGAGCGGTAGTTCAGCGCCGATAGATTGGGCACTTTTATCCAAACTCGCCACCAAAGCTTCCAGCTGCTCCAGCGAGCTGTGATAAAGCACAACGGCGGCGCTCAAGGAGGGGATTTGCTGATTCATGGCAGTGGCAATTGGCATCGCTATAGAATAACAGCAGCGGTTTACTAAGGCAGACTTAACTGCCATTAAAATAAAAAATCTCGTCGAAAATGCGGTTTTTTAACCCGGTGCCGCCTAAGATTTTCATTGGCAACCGCACTGCTTCCTAGCGCTTGCCATGATAAAGTCATATCGACCAATGGCGCCTCAGGGCTTCAGCTCTACAGGGAGAACGTACAATGCTCAATCGGTGGTTAAGGACAACGATCCGGTTTACCAGTATTACTGTGGTGGGACTGCTGATTGCCGCCTGCGGCGGCGGCGGTGGCGGCACAGGCGGTGGTGGTTTCTTAGGTAACGAAGGTGCCAACCAGATTGATGCGGTCATTGCCATTGCGGCGACCAACGCTGCAGGCGACGTTGACAATCAACTCTCAAACACCAATCCCCTGACCATCGAAGTCTCCCTCCAGCGCAGCAATGGCGACCCGATAGCCAATGCCGTTGTTGAGCTCGGAGCTACGATAGGCACGGTTAGCCCCGATAATGGTTCAGCACTCACTGACGCCAACGGTGTTGCAGTTTTTGAAGTCACGTTTGATGGCACCGAGGGGGCGGGCACCTTGACCGCCACCTATACCGAGTCAGCGCAGTCTGTTGACGTATCTTTGAGCATTCAGGCGGCTGCAGGACCACCTGCTTACCTTTTGGACCTTGCAACGACAGATCCCTCAGGCAATGTGACGCAACGCTTTTCTAGCACCGACCCCCTAACTGTCACCATCACGCTTTTCAGTGTTGAGGGGATCATCAAAACCCCAGTGTCCAATGAAATTATTACATTGGGGAGTTCAATTGGCACCGTCGACCCCTCCAATGGCTCTGCACTGACGGACGATAGCGGACAGGCAACCTTCCTGATCCAAGCCCAAACAGACCAAGGTGCTGGAATCATCACCGCTACTTATTCACCCTCTGTAGAGGATGCGGAAACGGCTAGTGCGACTTTTTCAAGGTCCCAGAATATCGAAATTCAGGCCGTGAGCGAGAATATTGGCGGTTTTGGCCTTAAGCTAGAGCTCCTCGATGCCGGGGGCAGTCCGGCAACAGAACTCACGCCCGAGGCAGTGCTCACCGCACGAGTCACACTGAGTTCTACCTCAGCAACCGCCACCGTTGAATCCAGAATTATCAACCTCACCAGCGATATTGCGACGGTTCTCCCCACAAATGGCAGCAGCCTGACAGATGCTGCAGGCGTTGCCGACTTTACGCTTGAGTTCAGCAACACCATAGGCGCGGGAACCGTCACGGCTAGCTTCAACAACAACGATATCTCTCTCATTGAAACCGCAGTCGTGGAAGCAACTTCAGCAGCATCCGAAAACGCACTGGCAATAACACTGCTCGACAGTAACGGGAATACCAGCAATGTCCTTTCTGAGGGCAGCCCTCTCACCGTTCGCGTGGCCGTTACCGACCTGGAAGGTGCCACGCAAACCGTCGACGACGAAGTCATTACCCTAACCTCCACACTGGGCACCATAGCACCTAGCAACGGTTCAACCCTTACCGACAACGGCATTGCAGAATTCACCCTTGGGTTTGATGGCTCAGTAGGCGCAGGAGTCTTAACCGCTGGCTACGCAACAGCTCAAGGCGACCTGCAAACTACCGCTAATATTGAAGCGCAGGTCAGAGAAGACGACCTATTTTTCTTGGCTATGACAAGCAGCTCTTCATCATTAACGCTGTCCAACCCGGTCACTGTCACGGTCAACCTGCGCTCGGGTTCAGCATCCGGCTCACCCGTATCGGGGGAGATCGTTTCGCTCACGAGTGACATTGCTGACATAACGCCCTCTAATGGCTCGGCGATTACCGATAGCTCGGGCGATGCCACCTTTACTCTGCAATACAAAGATACCCAAGGCGCTGGCACAGTCACCGCTAGCTATACGTCGGGGCAGGGCAATACTTTTACGAATAATCTCAACATTACCGCGAGTGAAGGTACCCCCTTTTATGAAATCAAGATCACCGATCCAAGCTCAGGCGCCATCTTCAACGAGTCGGGTATCGATGTATTCGTGAGGGTTAGGGCGAGCAATAGTGAGCAGCAAACCACGGCACTTTTAGTCACGCTAACCAGTGACGTGGGAATTATTACTCCAGAGACAGGTACAGCACTGACGACGGCCAGTGAATTTGCCAAGTTTGAGTTGGTCGGTGACGGCACCGAGGGGGCAGGGTTTTTGACTGCAAGCTTTACCGACGTAGATGGCAACATCTACGAGGATGTCATTTCAGTCATGATGACCACCAACGTGCAGGCTAGTGGCGGCATCGACCCCAACAAGATTGTCTTTATCAGTACCCTCCCAGAAACAATAGCCCTTAAAGGCGCAGGAGAAGATAGCGGACTCCCTGAACGGTCAACGGTTATGTTCAAGGTTACCGACGGGTCAAACTTGGGGATATCAGGGGAGACTGTAAGTTTTAGTCTGTCCTCGACAAACGGCGGCGCGGCACTCAAATCTGTTACGGGAATAACCGATGCCGAGGGCACGGTAGTCGCCATTGTGAATTCTGACGCTATTCCAACACCTGTCCGTGTCAAAGCTCGGATCCAAGCCCCCAGAATTGGGAACATTGAAGCGCTTTCTTCTGCACTAAGCATCTCCTCTGGCGTGCCAGTGAGCAGCCGATTTAATTTGCGACCCTCCGCTGATCAAACACCCTGCGGAGCCAGCTCCGATCTTTGCAAAGTGCTTACTGTGTCTGGCTTTGATCGATTTGGAAGTCCTGCAATCAATGGTACGAAGGTTAATTTCGCCACAAATTGCGGCACGATAAGTCGACTCGATAGCACCGATACCAGCTCATGCCTCCTTGGTGAAGATGGCGTTGGGCGTTGTTCGGTGCAATGGCGAGGCAGCCATTTAAATCCTGCAAATCCAAAGCAATGCGCTGATGGTTCATCGATTGAGGTGCTGGGCTACGCTTTGGGGGAAGAAGACTTCATAGACAGCAACGGCAATGCCTATTTTGACGCGATGGATTGCCACCTCGCTGCCAATAATGGGGAATGCCTGACCCCTCGTACACGGGAGCTTAGTTTTGAAGCAGGCGGGGAACCTTACCTTGATGCAAATGGGAGTGGCAGCCATGAGGTCGGTGAGTTTTTCGTTGACTGGAACAATAATGGCGCTTGGGATGCAGTGACCACCTCGTCTGACGACGCAACACCGCGACCAGGCCCTTATCCAAAAACTCATTCTTCTGCAGATTCTCTCAATGCAGACGAAGACCTCCTACCTTACGGAAGTGTTTTCTATAACGGTACCGCTTGCGTAAAAAGGCTTAAAGACGAGGGCAGCGCGGAGGTGGTTTCTCCCTACATCACTGACCCTGATAATGGCGCGCCTATCATGGCAGATGTCGAGGATTGCTCATCAGAGCTCATTTACGTGTGGGATCATTTGAACCCGCTTCCTTAAATGCTCACCATGGCCGGCGGCAAGAGCATCCATCGCTGTACGGCCTTATAAGTGGTGACCGCTTACCGCACTCCTCCATTGGATCAGACCTCTGGGGGCGCTTTAACCCCGTAACTATCCCCACCAAACTCCGCGTAACTGCCGAGCAAATTGGCGGTCCTTTTAGGCCTAACAACTTAACCGCAAGTCACCAAATTCGATGATTACATCGCCAAGGGAGGGTATCTGAGCCCGCTCCTCGGCTGGAGGAAGAAACCTTCCGTTCATAGCGCCTTGCACCAACTGTGGGTAGTAATCTAAGGTCATAGAGTAATCCGATGGCGATGGGCTTTAACAAGCTTTACTTCCCTCGACACCACTCAAACAATGACGAGGGCACCATGCTGCTACACCAACCTATCGACTACCACGCCGAGCGGCGCCCCACCCATGCA
>ERZ1046568.2822-NODE-2822-length-10916-cov-8.083418_pt1 | contig 10916 bp, 12 predicted proteins | sample MGYA00383092_ERZ1046568 | MGnify/ENA primary metagenome ERZ1046568 (study PRJEB29581, sample SAMEA5548362) | metagenome | biome: marine; feature: coastal; material: water | depth 1 m | study: Short-term variability in the microbial, nano- and picoplankton... | reverse complement strand
TCGCGTTGTCGTTCAAAGAGATGAACGTATCGTCAACCAACAGGTTAGTAGACTCTATCGTAGTGGTACCCCCTTGTACTGTTAGATTACCTGCAATGGTAACGTTATTGTCAAACGTAGCGACTCCAGTTACATCAAGAGTTCCAGCAACATCTACGTTTGTAGCAAGAGCAACGGCAAACGAGGTACCCTCACCAGCAGATCCAGACACTGAAATGTTATCACCCTCTGTAACAGCAGAGGCGTAGTTTCCTGTAGTTCCTGTTCCAAGAGCAACATCATCTACGGCGATGATACCGCTGGTTGCGGTCAAACCATCACCAGCAAAGAGTGCGGCTATGTCGTTTACACTGCCTTTTGACGCGGTGCCAGCAGCACCTCCATCCAAGAAGATTACGTTATCACCTGCCGCGATAGTTGCTGGGTTCGCTTGAGTTAAGTTTACCGCAACTGTATTGGCATCAACATCAATCATCAACCCGTCTCCTACAGAGAGTACACCTGTATTGTAACCAAGGCCAACACCCGCAACACTGGATGAAAGAGAGATTTCGTCCGCGGCTGCGGTAATTCCATCCCCTCCAACAACATTTAGAGTTACATCACCAGATAAGCCACCGCCAGTCAAACCAGTACCAGCGAGCACCGAAGTGATATCTCCGTCACTTGCTTCTGCGGCAATCTGAGCGACAGTTAAAGACTTATGAGCAGTTCCATCCCAAACCAAAATTTTCTCGGTTCCAGCTGGAGTTGTAATTGCAGTCGCAGCTGCGGTGTTTATCTCTAGGGTGTTGGAAATGTCCCTAATACCAGTAGTGGCTGCGGTACCAGCAAGCATCTCAGCGAACTTGGCAGTGGTGGTTTGTTTGGTTGCGTCCGTTCCATTGTCATGAAAAGCAATTAAATCAGTTGCATCCTCAATATCGGCAGATGCCAGGAAATCAATGCTGAGGGCTAAGTTTACTGTTGATGAACCAAGAAGAACATTATCGATGTCAGTTACAGCTCCGTTAAGGGTGATACCCCCGTTGCTTCCACTTCCTAGCGTTCCAGTATTGCCCGTTAAGTCAACTGTATCCGTTAGGTCTTGCCCCGCAACCAGGACTTTTTTCCATGATGCCATGATGTGCTATTTTTTATTTTCTAAATATTTCAACAAATATACAACCTTTTTATTATGACACCCCGAAGTATAGGTTATCATCAGTATCCGCATACATACCGCCCTCGAAAGCTGTAGGGGGTGACGAAGGGTCAAACTGTTTAAACTTCACAAGACCATCTAGACTGACTTTTCCAGTACCTGTTGGGGTGAACTGAATATCAGACCCGCTGTCCGAGTTAACTATAGACCTTGTCGTCCCGTCGTAAAAAACATCAAGGTTTCCGCCAAGCTGCGGGGATGTATCTTCATGGACGTTTTCTATGCCAGAGCCCGTGCCCATGAGGTCACCTAGATCTGTCCAGCCAGTAGCCTTTGTAGCAATGTTACTAGAGTCTACTAAAAGGTAAAGCTTGCTATCGGCTTCGTGATAAACTATAGTAACGTACTCCTTAAGCTGATCGCTTACAGACGTAAGACCAGTTAAGCCAGCGTCGTTAGCAACCACCCTGACACCGCCCCTCACGAAGTTAGAATCAACAAAAGCTTTTGCTGAGTTGTTATGGCCGTATTCGCCTGCTCTTCCTACTTCAACTGGCATCAGGTTATGTTTAAGAAATTGTTATTAAACGCGTTAGTTGAATTGGATTTATAAACACTATAATCAGCTGAAACTCCGTATCGATTGCTTAAAGTAAAAACGCCTAAATCTTCAAAAGCTCCTGCCTGTGAGGAAACTCCGTCTAGCTTAATAAACGATATGTCAGTTTCGCCTGGATAGAATATATACATAAACTTATTGCTCGTTTGAATGGTATATGTATTCGTATTTCCTATGCTTGAAGGATAAGACCCTGTCTTGATCTCTCTTTCGTTGTTGCCACTGTCGTCACCACCAAACGCTGCATAAACAGTTTGAACGGCAGACTGAGAAGATACAGTAGTCAATTCTGTTGTGTCGAAACACACCTGATAAGAGTAGTAATAGTTTATGTTAGAGAAAGCGGAAGCAGCGTCAGCCCCGTAAGTACTATCTACAGAAATAGAATATACGTGCGGTGTAGACTGTGATCTTAGGTCAACCGCTCCATCCGTAGCAACCGTAATTGAATTCGTGTTTATAGCGAGCGAGATATTATTCTCAGTGGAACCGTTTCCTAAAGCGGTGAGAACCGTAGTAGAGTTTGGGGTTGTTATTTCCCTAAGGTTGCTTCCTACTTTAAATTTAACAACAGAGTTAATTAACGGGTCATAAGCCTCATTCCTTGTGACGTCGTAACGAAGAGTAGATTGAACGTCACCATACTCTCTAGTTGTAGAGGTTGTACCCGTTGCAGCAGAAATAGAAGCGTTGCTCCTCGTTATTTGTTTATCGCTAATAGTGGGAGCGACGAAACTATTAGCTGTTGTAAAGCCGTTTGTTGTTTGTTCAGTTGTACCGCTGGTGCTGTCCGTCACCCTAAGTCGAAAATGGAATATATTGTTACTAGCCCATGCCTCTCCAGTACTGTAAACCTTTGAAAGATTCGAGGCCCCAAAAGTAACTTGAGCGGATGTGTACGACTGAACTGTTGTCCAGGATCCAGTAGGTGTAGATGTGCTAGTCGATAGCTGATACTCAAGCACGGCTGTTCCCGTGGCGCCTTGGTTAGCGATACCAAAGTTTATAGAAGATATAGTTACGGAAGATGCGTTTGAAGGGTGCTGCCAGTCAGGTCCAGAAAGACTAAAGCTAGGGGTGGGGTTAACAGCATCAGTGAACGCATCAACTAAAAGCTCTGAAGCGGTTTTTCCAATGGCGGGAATGGTGTCTCCGTTTTTGTACTTCCCAAAAGTCTTTACAACCCCTAAAACAGTTGGCATGTTTGCCACATAGTTCTGAGTAAAAGTCACTTGACCTCCGTCCGCTCCATCAGCTCCATCAGCTCCATCGGCTCCATCGGCGCCGTCGGCTCCATCGGTTCCGTCCACCCCGTCGGCTCCAGCAGGCCCAGCAGGACCCTGAGCACCATCAGCACCATCAGCTCCGTCAGCCCCAGCAGGCCCTTGAGCACCCGTGGCACCAGATGGACCAGCACCAATAGCGCCAGCAACAGAGATGTTGTTATTCGCAGCCTGATTTAAAACTACGACCTTGGTGTCAGTGCCTCCCTTTACGACAGATACTTTAATGATATCTCCGTTCTCACTAGATATCTTTATGCTTTTTGGTTGGTCTACACTTATCGGCATAATAATATCTTAAGCTGCTGTTTCTGACACGTCTTCAATAACTCTTACCGTTCCGTAAATTAAAGTAGTTACAACTGCACCTGACTTCTGTTCGATATCATAAGCATATAGTCCAGACGGCATCGTCTTCATTGTCGTGGCAGCCAGAGTAAGATCAATATACTTCGCGGTAACGTCGGCAGCATCTGCCGTTACATCGATCACAAATTGCACAACAGGATCTGAGGTGTTTGCAACTAGGTTTCCCGTGTCGGAATTTCTAACCTCCATCAAAAAAACATCTCCAGCGGTAAAACCAACAGTATCGTCAGCATTGGTTATATTAAGCCTCAAGGAAAAGGTATCACCCTTCCTGCAAGTGATGTCAACCCTTTCAGATGTATCTAAGTTTATTTTTGTAGCCATCTTATTCGTTGATTATTTGTGGTGTTTCATCCCCCTGTCTTTGAGCAATAAGCTTGCTTTGCTCAGCAGACTGCTTTTTAACTCTATCGTCCTTGCGGTCCTCTTTAAGGACTTCAAGTTTTTCTTTGAAGTTTTCGTCAGTCTCTTTGAAACCAAGGGTGGCTTGAGCTTTAATGATTTCAATCTCTTTCCTGAACCCGTGTTTCACCTCTTCTAGTTGAGCCTCTAACTGAGTCTTGAGCTGCATCTCTTGCGCTTTTAGCTGAGCTTCCATTTGCATTTCTTGCTGCCTAGCCTGAGAAGCAGACTGTGCTGACTGCTGTTGAACCTGAGCTTGCTGCTGAGAGTTCTGCTGAGCCATCTGCTGGTTGCTAGCCATTCGCTTCTTTCTTCTAACGATCAAAAGCCTTTCAGCCTGGTTTACGTCCCTAAGCTGTCGTATAGCAAGGGCGTCCTCAAGGTCTATCTCTTTTTGAGACAAGGCTATCTGTATGTTTTGCTCCAAGAACTGCCTCTCATTCTCCTCCATCTCCTTTACAACCTTAACGCCGAAGTTAAACATCGACAGGTTCCTGAAAGAAGACAGCACTTTCATGTTCTCCTTACCAACAGCATTTTCATACATAGAGTAAAGAATAGAGTCTGGATGAATAACCTGCAAACACTTTACCACATCGCTACAAACTTTCTTGTACAGAACCATAGAGGAGTTCGTGATGTCATATATGGCGTTATTTGCAGCAGCAAGGGCCTGTTGCCTGACACCCACCAAGGCGTCTCCTTTAGGTGAAGAGGCGTCCATCACCTCGTTGATTCCCGTGGAGTCTCTGATCATCCTGAGGTAGTGGTTGTACAAACCAGTTAACTCGTTGATGTTACGGATACTATTACCGATCTCCCTAATAGGAGGGTTCTGAAAGCCTCCCTCTGGGTTCTTGCTTCTATAGTAGAACACACCAGTCTGCTCATAGATGTCATGCAGCTCAAGCGGCTGAAGTTCTCCTCCCTTTCCTAGCTGTACGTTTTCCAGACCCTCAATATCAATGATGATACCGTCTGGCTTTGCCTTAGCTACAGCCTGCTGAATCTTTAAATGAGTGAGCTGAAGCTGATCCGCGAAGCCGATGCAGCTATCTACCATAGACTTGGGCATCATGTCCATCATGTTCGTAGCGCAAACAGAATAAGACAGAGATGCTTTTGTTATGTCGTGAATGTTTTTTGGTATGTTGGTCTTCTTTCCATAACCAAAGACCATATCACAACCAAGGATGTAGTATCCACCGTAAACACATGTGTTGTCTAACCTCACAGAGTCTCTGTTAAAAACAGAGTTTTGCGGCTGACTGTAGTTGTCTCCCTTGTCGTAAAACCCTACGTTTCCATACTGGTTTTCTTTTGACTCGTAATAGGTTGAATCTACCGAAAGAAACTCAAACTCAAGCACCTTCACGGTGTGCTCCTCCATGTCCATGCCAGGTCTGTTTGAAGTTTTATTATACATCCCAGATGTATTATTCTTCTGTCCAGAGCTAGCCACCTTCTTGTAGTCATCTTCGGTTAGCTCACTACCAGCAAGTCTTTTAAGCTCAGCTATAGGCATTGTCTTTACATGACCAGCATAAGTCATGTCTCCGAAAGAAGGGTCTTCTGTATAGCTGTGAATAAAGTTAGAAGGATCAACGTATTCGGTTTTGATTCCGTAACTAGGGTCGTTAGTTCTTTTTACAACAGCCATACCAAGTATGGTCATATCGTTCACACACCTTCTAAAAATAGAATCGTTGAAGTCGTTCCACTCCAGGGTTAAGTTGGTGGCTATCTGAGCGGCGATTTCTGAAGAGGCCTTAACGTTGGTGCCCATGAATATTTCAGCCTCCTCAAGGGTTTCTGGAATAGCTTCGGGATCTCCAGCCACTTCAACCCCAAGCTTACTTTTAATACCCTGAAGAGCAGCCTTGGATTTTACAGCAAATTCAATCTTCTTTTTTTCTAAATCTTTCTCAGAAGTAGACAGAGGGTCGATAGCCTCCAGGTTTGGGTACGGAGACAAAGAAAGAATCTTGTTTACTACAATACGGACAAACTTAGGAAGGATTGGGACTGGAGTAAAATCCAGGTTCAGCATACTTCCATCACCGTTATTAGGGTCAAGAGACGTAAGTAAAGATCTATATATAGCCGTGTCTTGGGTTCCGTTGGCGTACTTCCTGTTCTTTTCGAAAGTTCGGTTCCTGTTCTTGTAGGTGGACCCGTCTTGATCCATTTTACCCCACTGCTGATATATAGCCTTAGCGTATCCTAATCCGTACTTCTTTCCTCCTTTTTCTTCTGGAGGGCTTAGCGGGTTAGGAAAGCCTGATTTTTTGTTGTTGATGTTCATTTGCAATGAGTCGAGTTCTTATAACTCAATGCAAATATAGTAAAACTAGGAGTGCCACACTTTAGGCTTGAAAGTCCTTATAAACTGCTTGTTTGTGAAATTAGATTGCTTCTTTTCTTGCTTTACTTTTTGAGCAGCTAAAAGAGCGAGGCCAGAGCTTATGGTAAGGTCAAACTTAGTTCTGTTGTCTATCTTGTAGCCAATCCAATCTTCTAGAGTTTTATTAAAGTACATGTTTCCGAACTCATCAGACTCTGGTTTGATGCCTACGTGGTTGTGTATATAAGCCTCAATAGCTTGCGCGTGAGACTGTATAACGTCTTGGGAGTTAGATGGTATGCCTTTTGTTCTCACGTTCTTAGACGATCCTGGGACCTTCAGGAAGTCAGGGCGGTCCATTAAGTATCCGTCGTAACCCCTTGATTCAAAGTACCTTACGATACCGTACTTATTGTTCTCCACAAGTAAAGGATACCCGTAAAAGAAAGCACACATTAAAACATCTTCGTAAAAAATACTGGCTAGGTCTGGGCGGGAAGCGTATTCTGCAACGAACATGTTAGCGGGACCTTCCATATTGAACTTGTTGTACATATGTAAAGCACCTTTAGATCCTCTACCGTCAACCGTAGAGTCCAAGTCATAGGAGTCTACTCCGCCGCAACCTATATGTCCGTTAGGCGCGACTCTCTTGCCCCCTTCTTCTTTCTTTACGTTCTTGTTTTTAGGCATCCAGGAAACCCTAAACCTGCCATTTGGGTCGGGAGAAAAGGCAACCTCTTCGTCTTTTTTAACCCAAATAAAGTTACCTTTTACTACAGGGTTAGGAAACAAGTCGTCGTTGTATTCTATCTGTTGGTAAATCTTACCCAGGTTAAACAGACTGCCCTGAATGCTATCTCTAAATGCCTCATCCTCAGTAAATGGGAACTGACGAACTATCTCGTTTAGCTCGGAGGGGTCATCCTTAAAAGACTGACGATCGTTCTTCAAATATTTCTTACTGCCTTCCTCGATAGGATCCCCATCTATACCCTGTATGTTCTGAGGGGGATCATCAACAACAGAATTGCCGTATACGTCGAAAAAACCTTCAAGCGCATCGTAAGCTGGAATGAATATCCTATATAATCCAGACCTGGTTCGTCCGTTATTGTTTCTTTCTGTGGGCTTTGAGTCTTTCCAAAGCTCCCTGTACTCACTACCTCCTTTGTTCATAGGGTTTACTGTAGACCCAACAAGGGCCTTGCCTACGATCCTCTTACCAACTATAAGGCAGGTTCTTTCTATCCTCCATGCCTCCCTAATGTCTGTGGGCTTCTCCCACTTACCAGCCTCATCAAGATATAGCATGTGAAGCTTCTCCCCGTCATAAGCGTTATTAGTGGTGTTCTTCCAGTTTATAACCGTATTAAGAGCGTCACCCCTGTGGGACGTTTTATTGTTTTTGGTTATGCGTTTGGATGGCTCGCGGAAGGCCAGCTCCATACGAGGGTTTGTCGTACCGTCCTGGATAGGCTTGAAAAAGAATGGGTAGCTGCGGAAGATCGCAACCACCTTCTTCATGAAAATATTCTCCTGCGAGTCTTTACCAGTTTTCGACTGTATGCCAAGAAGCTTCTCTTTAACTTGACTAGCTTCATCCACCAAGACAGCAGAGCATATGTTAGTGTAGCCAGAACGACGACACTTAGTATAAAGCTGACCGAAACAACGAGGGTCAACTTCACAAGCAACCATGTGCGTAAAGATGTCTTTTTGGAAAGAGAGGTATGATGGATATCCGACATCAATTTTAGACCATTGTAGAAACATATAGTGTCTCCCTGTAATATACGTAGGCTCCCCATTATTGTAAAACCATACACCGTCGCGCCTACGCTGAAACTCTTGTTCGATGTAAGAACGAAACTTGTTGCGAAACTCGGCAGGTTTTTCGAACCACTCATCCATACTGCGTATCCTTTGCATCTCTTCTGGCATAGGTGCGCGTTTCCACATTTGCAACCTCTTTGGTTGGTCATGGAAGAGAATTTTCGATTTGGACGGTTTCTTTGGGAGGACCACGAGTAGCCCGTGGAGCTCGATAACTTCTCCTTCTGTACCGTTAGGGTCGATCTTAATCCCTTTAGTTTCATACCCTTTTATGTCGATTAAAGCAGACATCAATAGCTCTGCCCGTGTGCATCCATTCTACCTAGCGAAGGTACACCTTTTTTAGGGTTTTTAATCTCCATTTGTTCGCCGCATTCGCATTGGCCTTCGGGGTAGTAAACACCACCCTCTCTGAACTTCATGGTAAGGCTTCTTACAGATTTCTCTGCTTTACATTTTTTACAAATTAAGTCTGGCATGTTGTTTAATTTTATTGTACCCCCGCTAGGACTCGAACCTAGGACCCACAGCTTAGAAGGCTGTTGCTCTATCCAGCTGAGCTACGAGGGCGTGTAATTTACATTTAAGTGACCAGTTGTAACTGACTGGTTTTCAAAATCATAATCATCCCAATACACAAGTCCGCTTGGGTTATTTAGAGAACCTTTCTGCAAATCCTCCTGAGTAGTCTTTTTCTTTTTCGATTTCTCCATTGTCGTTTAGTTCTTTAACCATTTGTTCTAGCCTTTGGCGCTCCACCAAAAGCTCTTTACAGTCAATAGCAGTTTGCTTTATGGATTGGAGCTCAGCCTTACGCGCAGATCCTCCCGCCTCAGGGTCAACAGGCTTCTTTACCTCTTCAATCATATTGTCAATAGCAACCTCCATGCTATTCATTAGCCTTTTGGCTGCCGATATAGTAGTGAACTCAAGCTTCGACATAGTAGATATCATCCAGTCTTGTCCTGTAGAATGTCTCTCCGTCGATCTTGAAGGAGTAGTCAGAGTCTTTCTTCACACCAACTACGTCTCCTTTCTTCACGCCTAAGTCTTTTAGCTTTTTATTTTCAAAAGCGACTTCAGCTGTTTTAACTTGAGGCTCCTTGAGTTTAACAATTTGTATGCTACTTGAAGAAGCTTCGGGCTTTTGCTCAACATGACTGAGAATTGACCAGGAAGAGAGAGCAGAGATTTTACCAGTCCTTTTAGACTTGTAAGCAAAAGCTTGAGAACTAATGGCATGGTCAGGATGATAATGAACAACAAAATGATTATCGTCAACAGGAAGAGGCTGAGCGTCAGCCATAACAACGAGATGATGAAAGTAAAGGGTGTCCCCTTCTTCAACGCCTGTTTTGTGTTTCGCAGGAACAGCAACAACTTCTCCTTCATTTACTCTGTTTTTAAATGGTTCAAATTTGGTGTCTACATAAAGCTTTAGACCACCCTCTGTTTCTATCTCGTCTTCAAACTTCTTTTCGAGATAAACAATAAAGTTGTTTAGACTTTTCATGTTAAAAATTTAAGTCAAATTCAATTATGCACGGCATGTCCTCCACGCTTTTCCACAGCATTGTGGATCCGTCGCGCTCTATATATACAAGATACCTTTTTATTGATTTCTTAAAGAGTAGCTCATCGTCTAAAACAACAGCAGATACTAAGCCGTTTCCAGCCCTCATACCTACGTAATAAGCCATGCCTTCTTTCGGGTTTGGCCCGATAACAATCTTTCTAATAAGTCCTTCCATTAGTTTAGGGATATTCCTAAATCACCCAAGAGGCTATCTAATGAGTCGTCATCTGAATAAGCAGTATCCATAACCTGCTTTAGCGTCTCAAGCTCCTCCCTGTTCTCAAGGTTGAAGCTGTACATTGTTTTCATTTCTGCACTTTCGTCGTCCGATTCTACAGCGTCGAAGTCTATTACTCCTACGACTATAGAGGCTAGGGTGCGGTCTTTCATTTCGAACTCATCAATCGTCTCCTCCATCTTCTTGACGAGAGAATACATTTCTGCAAAGAAGAGGGTGTCTTTAGGGTTCATGATGTAAATTTGTTTAAGTCAAATATACGACACATTTTACATGCCTAGGTCTACCGTTAGAAAAACAAGATTATTTAGAGATGTTTCTATGCTTTCAGAAAAGTACGTGAAGCAGAATCACTTAAAGAACATAAGGAGTGCTACAGACATGTTCTTGGACGGAAGCGATCTAACTAGAAGCTACCTTTATTTTATACTGTTCATATATGATCTTGAGTTCTTTACAATATCCTGGGTGGCTAGCGAGTACGGAATGAACAAGAAGAATCTAGCTGACAGGATGATATACCCACTAGTATCTATGGGGTATATATATAAGCACTTCGACAGACTCACCCCTTCGTCAACGGCTGATGATCACTTATTTCGTGATGAGACAAAATATAATTACAGAGTTCGTTATGCGCTGTCACAGAAAGGAAGGCTAGCGGTGCAGCGTTTTTACAACACCTTGTAGTACACGCCTTTCTCATCTCGGTAGGCTCTTTTAATCTGACGTCTGTTCCCCCCGCCTTCTTTGAACGACACATGAATCCATGCAGGGCTCTCGTCATCTCCGAACTCCCAGATCATTTGATCCCACTCTAGGTTCTTTTTGATGAAGTCAAATATCTCCGAGTTGGTTACCCTCCCGTACATATCAGCGTCTATATCAATGGCTTCTCCAATCATGTGCTGAGAGTACTTGCTACCCCCGATAGCCTTATTTAATTCTTTTGATCGAAATCCAGAGGTAACTCCGATAGGCACACCGAAGTGGTCGCGCACTGGTTGAAAGATGTGGTCTGCTACAGCCTGGAGGTTATGTATAGCCCACTGGTCAGGGGTGTTGTCTATCCCCTTTCGGGTCGCGGTGTTGGATTTCACCACCT
>ERZ1046568.2820-NODE-2820-length-10921-cov-7.459783_pt1 | contig 10921 bp, 12 predicted proteins | sample MGYA00383092_ERZ1046568 | MGnify/ENA primary metagenome ERZ1046568 (study PRJEB29581, sample SAMEA5548362) | metagenome | biome: marine; feature: coastal; material: water | depth 1 m | study: Short-term variability in the microbial, nano- and picoplankton... | reverse complement strand
CTTAGTTTTTATCTTTATCAACCAGTGCATTCTTGGTAATCCACGGCATCATGCCTCGCAACTCAGCGCCGACTTTTTCAATAGGGTGCGCTGCGTTGTTGCGACGGTAGGCGGTCATGGAAGGATAGTTCATTGCACCTTCACTGATAAACATCTTCGCGTACTCGCCGTCCTGGATGCGCTTAAGAGCATTTTTCATCGCCAGGCGTGATTCGTCGTTGATCACTTCAGGACCAGTAACGTATTCACCGTACTCAGCGTTGTTGGAGATTGAGTAGTTCATGTTGGCGATACCACCCTGGTACATCAGATCAACAATCAACTTGAGTTCGTGAAGACATTCGAAGTAGGCCATTTCAGGGGCATAACCAGCTTCAGTCAATGTTTCAAAACCGGCTTTAACCAGCTCAACAGCACCACCACAGAGAACAGCCTGCTCACCGAACAGATCGGTTTCAGTCTCATCTTTAAAAGTAGTTTCGATAATACCGGTACGACCACCGCCAACACCTGAAGCATAGGACATAGCCACTTTCTTGGCGTTGCCAGATGCGTCCTGATAGACCGCAACCAGATCCGGAATACCACCGCCGTTAACAAATTCGTTACGCACTGTGTGACCAGGTGCTTTTGGCGCAATCATGATTACGTCGAGATCAGCGCGGGGTACAACCTGGTTGTAGTGGATAGCAAAACCGTGAGCAAATGCCAGGGTAGCGCCCTGCTTGATATTCGGTTGAATTTCATCGCGGTAGAGCTGAGACTGAAACTCATCAGGGGTGAGAATCATAACCAGGTCAGCACCGGCAACAGCAGCTGGTACATTGTCTACTTTAAGGCCAGCAGACTCAGCTTTGGCTGCAGAAGCAGATCCAGCACGCAGACCAACAGTAACGTCAACACCAGAATCTTTCAGGTTGTTGGCATGGGCGTGGCCCTGAGATCCATAACCAATAATGGCAACTTTCATGCCTTTGATGATGGAGAGGTCACAATCTTTGTCGTAATAAACTTGCATTGAATTCACCTAATATTTAAAAAAACTAATCATTAAAAAGCTCGTTTTGATGAGCCTGTACTAAAATTTACACCCGTAAAAACTTATCACCGCGGGAGATGCCTAAAACACCACTTCTCACCACTTCCATAATGCCCATATCCCGAACTGCCTCGATAAAGGCGTCGAGCTTCTCGCTGTCACCGACAAGTTGCACGGTATAGGTCTGTGGGGTCACATCAACAATGTGTCCCCGAAAGATTTCCACACAGCTTTTTAACTCTGCGCGAATATCATTTTCTGAGGCTTTGATTTTAACCAGTATCAGCTCGCGTTCAACATGCGAACCGACGGTCAAATCAACTACCTTAATCGTATCAATCAGCTTGTGCAGCTGCTTGACGATCTGCTCAGCCATATGATCATCACCCTGCGTAGTCAGTGTTAAACGCGACAGAGTGTCATCATCAGTGGGGGCAACCGTCAGAGTATCGATATTATAACCGCGCTGGGCAAATAGACCGACAACTCTCGACAGAGCACCAGATTCATTTTCCAAAAGAATAGAGATTATCCGTTTCATTAGGTTCTCTCCGTCTTGTTTAACCACAGATCGCGCATAGAACCACCGGGCATTTGCATCGGGTAAACGTGCTCAGAGCGATCGACATCAATATCCATAAAGACCACGCGATCCTTCATCGCAAAGCATTCGCGCATCTTCTCTTCGAGTTCATCAATATGGGTAATTTTCATGCCCACATGGCCATAGGCCTCGGCCAGTTTCACAAAGTCCGGCAGTGAATCCTCGTAGACGCTCTCGGAGTAGCGGCTGCTATAGTTCATATCCTGCCACTGGCGAACCATACCCAGCGCGGCGTTGTTGAGGTTAATAATTTTTACCGGCAAGTTGTGCTGGCTACAGGTGGACAGCTCCTGGATATTCATCTGGATACTGCCTTCACCGGTGACACAGGCAACCGCTTTATCCGGAAACGCCAGCTGGCAACCCATGGCTGCAGGCAGGCCAAAACCCATGGTACCTAGACCACCGGAGTTGATCCAGGTACGCGGCTTATCGAACAGATAGTACTGCGCGGCAAACATCTGGTGCTGACCAACATCGGTGGTAATAATCGCCTCACCGTTGGTGATCTTGTAGAGCATCTTGATCACATCCTGGGGCTTGATGCAATTACCAGAGCTCTCCTCATAGCGCGACGCGGTATAGATACCTTTGTCATCACGCCACTGATCGAGCTGTGCCCACCACTCAGCTATGGCCTCTGCATCCGGCTCAATCGCCATCTGCTCACTGAGGCTGTTCATCTCATCGAGAACAGCAGTGCAGGTTCCAACAATAGGAATATGCGCTTCGATATTTTTTGATACCGACGTGGGATCAACATCCACATGAATAATCGTCGCATGGGGGCAGAACTTGTCCAGATCGTTGGTCACACGATCATCAAAGCGCGCGCCAATGGCGAAAATAACATCCGCATGGTGCATGGCGGTATTGGCTTCAAAAGTACCGTGCATACCGAGCATACCCAGATACTGACGATCAGTGCCCGGGTAGCCACCCAGACCCATCAGGGTGTTGGTCACTGGAAAATTCAGTTTATGCGCCAGCGCAGTCAACTGCTCTGAGGCATTATCCAGAACCACACCACCGCCGGCGTAAATAACCGGACGTTTGGCCTCAATAAGGGTTTTAACAGCGCGCTTAATCTGCCCGCGATGACCCTTATCGGTGGGCTGGTAAGAGCGCATCTTAACCGTCTCTGGATAGCTGTAGGCCACCTTGTGGCTGGGGTCAGTCACATCCTTAGGGATATCGACAACTACCGGACCAGGGCGCCCAGTGGAGGCAATATAGTAAGCCTTGGCAATGGTCGCGGCGATGTCTTCGGCGCGAGTTACCAGAAAGCTGTGCTTAACAATAGGACGCGAAACACCGACCATATCGGTTTCCTGGAAGGCATCCTGACCGATTTTGGTCAGTGGCACCTGCCCAGAGATAACCACCAGTGGTATGGAATCCATATAGGCTGTGGCAATACCGGTGATCGCGTTGGTTGCACCAGGACCTGAGGTCACCAGAGCAGTACCCACTTCACCGGTAGAACGAGAGTAGCCATCAGCGGCATGAACCGCAGCCTGCTCATGGCGAACTAAAATATGATGTACGTCTTCCTGTCGATACAGGGCGTCGTAGATATGCAATGCAGCGCCGCCCGGGTAACCCCAGACATTCTTGATACCTGCATCTTTTAGAGCGCGGATTAAAATTTCACCGCCGGATAAGAGTTCCACAATAAGTCCTCACAAATAATGATATTTGGGACGTTTCGCAGTGGCAATTGGCTGTTACATCAAAAGTGATACCGCGATCGCGGTAATTTTCAGTCACACTGGTAAGTGCTTATGACTGTCATTGGGGCTATTAGCTATCGATAAATAGTAGCACCATCTCTGCTGATGACCAGCGGCATGGGTAACGCCATCCTGGTACTTTGTCCAACATTCTGCAGCAATACGCACAGAACTCGCGCAATTTAACACTTTTTAGACATTATTCAAAGCACGTCGTAAAAAATTCAGCTTGCGTGCATTTCTAAAATCTATACTTAAAACACCAGAAGATAGTTAAGGACAGAGATTTAAACAGGGAGAAAGGTAATGAAATGGACTTTTTTGTTAAATGGCATGCTAATAATAGCCAGCTTCTCGATGTCAGCAACAGCTGAAAAATATTACAAGTGGATCGACAGGAATGGAGTAACTCATTACAGCGAAGCCCGACCTGCGGATACTCCAGCGGCGCTAATTAAGGTAAAAGCAGGCAATCAGGTTATGAAAACACCTGATACAGCCATTCCAGAAAACGCTTCCGATCGACGTTTAAAGCCCTCGGCGTTGCAGCCTCGCCAACCAACAGAACATCAACTGGCCGTGCAACGCAGCAACTGCACAACTGCAAGAAATAAGTTAATTGCACTTGAAAATGCCGGGCGGGTTCGCCAGTTACATAAAGAGACGGGTGAATACCGCTATTTGCCTAATGAAGAAAAACTCGCAGAGATCTCTAAAATGCGCCAATACTTAAAGTCCAATTGCCGCAGTAGATAGACTTCAAATAGCGAATTTAAGGCTTATTACTCGGCCAGCTGGGTGGGGATTGTATTTGTTGAACGCTCAACTGTATTGTCTTCATTGAGATAGACCAGTCTCGGCTTGTGTTCGGTAGCTTCCTGATCTGAAAGTTGGCCGTAGGTGGCAATAATAATCCTGTCACCGACCTGGCATTTGCGGGCGGCGGCACCGTTTATGGAAATAATGCCCGAGCCGGCCTCGGCAACAATAATATAGGTGGTAAAACGTTCACCATTGGTCACGTTATAGATATCAATCTGCTCAAATTCCTGCATTCCTGAGATTTTCAGTAAATCCGCATCAATGGCGCAGGAGCCGTCATACCAAAGCTCCGCCTGGGTAACCGACGCCATATGTAACTTAGCTTTTAAAAATGTAGATAACACTCACAATCTCCGTCTAAATTCTTTCAGTTTCTCAATATTACAATCCAATTTAGGATTTCGTGCTGGGCTATTTTCAATCAACTATTATCAACGAGCTAAAGGCTAATACTCAAATTATCAATCAGTCGTGCTGCACTGGTATAAATGGCACCAAGAATGGTAATTTCTAGATCATCCTCAGCCGCAGGATCTAATGTTTTGCTGTTTGTAACAGTAATATAGTCGGTTTTAAAACCGGCATCGGCAATTCGCTGGATAGCTTCTGCCTCCAACTGACTAAAGTTGCGTGCACCGCTCTCAATCTGCTTGGCAATCCACTCCAGGCTGTGCTTGAGCACAGTGACCTTGGGACGCTCTTCCTCGGTGATATAGCTGTTTCGGGAACTCATCGCCAGACCATCGGCTTCACGGTGAATGGGGGCAGCGGTAATCTGCACCGGCATACAGAGGTCTTCGGCCATACGGCGAATAACAGCCAACTGCTGGTAGTCTTTGATACCAAAGATAGCTTCGTCCGGCTGAACTATATTAAACAGTTTGCTTACCACGGTGGTAACCCCTTCAAAATGACCGGGACGGCTGGCACCGCAGAGCACATCGGTCATCGTCGGGCAGATAACGCGACTTTGGGTATCCAGCCCATTGGGGTACATCTCGGTATCCTCGGGATGAAACAGATAATCACAGCCGCTGTCGCGAAGCTTGTCACAGTCCATCTGGTAGGTGCGGGGATACTTGTCCCAGTCTTCATTGAGACCAAACTGCAAGGCATTCACAAAGATAGAGCAGACAACAATATCGCAGCTGCTGCGAGCCTGTTTGACCAACGCCAGATGGCCATCATGGAGGTTGCCCATGGTAGGCACAAAGCCAATTCGCAAGCCTTTGAGGCGAGAGGCTTTTAGGGCATCTCGTAGACCACTGACTGTGTGGAAAACCCGCATTATCAACTATCCTATTTACAGAGGCTGAATTTAGAAAGCGTTAAACAAATAAAGGAATACAAGGAGTTAATCTTCGACGAAATAATCGCCAGCAAGATTCTCAAACCTAGTGTACTTGCCCATAAATGCCAGTCGGCAGGTACCAATAGGCCCGTTTCTCTGCTTACCGATAATAATTTCAGCGCTGCCCTTATCCGGACTGTCTTCGTTGTAAACCTCATCGCGATAGAGGAAGACAATCACATCGGCATCCTGCTCAATAGCACCGGACTCTCGCAGATCCGAGTTAATCGGCCGCTTGTTGGGTCGCTGTTCAAGATTACGACTGAGCTGGGATAGCGCAATCATCGGACATTCATATTCACGAGCCATGTTCTTGAGCTCACGAGAGATCTGCGAAATCTCCTGAACACGTCCCTCGCCAGGATTGCTACCGCTCATCAGCTGCAGGTAATCGACCATAATCATGCCCGGCTGCGCCTGTTTGTAGAGCGCTTCCATATCGGCCGGCGTATTTGCACCGTGCTCCTGATGCCACTCCTGGCGCAACTGTTCAACCCGCTCACGGGTAAACTGCTTGATTCTATTGCGCATCTCTAGCGGCGTGATACCAGAGGTATCATCGATAAATAAGGGACGATCTTTGAGTCGCTGAGCAGCGCTACTAAGGCGCGGCCAATCGTCTTCGGTAAGATTACCCGAACGCATACGTGTCTGGTCGATCTTGCCGATCGACGACAGCAGTCGAATAATCAGCTGGCTAGCTGGCATCTCGAGAGAGAAAACCAATACTGGACGTGTCTGGTTCAAGGTCGCGTGCTCAACCATATTCATGGCAAATGCAGTCTTACCCATAGAGGGACGACCGGCAACAATCACCAAATCCGAGTGCTGCCAACCCGAGGTCATACCATCGAGATCTTTAAAACCGGTACTTAAGCCGGTGATATCGGCGTCATTTTTAAACAGCTCATCAAGACGCTCAACCGCCTCTTTAAGTAGCGAGTTAACTTCTTTAAAACCGCCTTTTTTCGGGCGATTTTCAATAATTTCCTGCAGTCGGCTTTCAGCTTCTGCAAGTAGTTTGGAGCTGTCCCAACCCAGCGGGTTGTATCCTTTGCGAACAATATCACTGGCTGCGCCGATCAGCTGGCGAACAATAGAGCGCTCGAGAACAATCTGCGTGTAGGCCTGGATATTTGCAGAACTGGGCGTGCTGCTGGCGAGATCAACAAGATATTCAGCGCCACCAATACTGGCGAGCTCATTGTTGTTTTGCAGTGACTCACTCAGTGTAATCGGATCGAAGGGCTGGCCCTCTTCGGCCAGATTGGTCATCGCGTTAAAGATTAACTGATGATCTGTACTGTAGAAGTCATTGTCGCTGATCACCGAGGCAACGGCATCGAAGGCATCGTTTTTGAGCATCAAGCCGCCAATCACGGCCTGCTCCGCCTCTACAGAATGAGGCAGGGGCTGGGTAGCGGCGGGCTCTGCGAATAATGCTTCGTTCATTTCTTAAACTACTAATTTAATCAGGCTAATCTAATTGCTCAAAACCACTTCTAAAAACACTTCTAAAAACACTTCTGAAAGCATATTTAAAACAAAAGTGGCAAGATACGAAAACGGCACTGCATCTTATTCAGAAGCAGTGCCGTTTTGCAATAAATTTACCCGCAATCGTCGGGGATTTATTCAGCTTCAACGATCACAGAGATGTTTTGGATAACATCAACGTGCAGTTGACACTCAACACTGAACTCGCCAACAAAACGGATTGGACCCTCTGGCATGTTGATTTCACTCTTGTTGATATCGCCACCAACTGCAGCAATCGCCTCTTCCAGTTCGCGGACACCCACTGAACCGAACAGCTTGCCCTCTTCACCGGCAATCGCAGTGATATTAATAGCACCCAGAGCTTCAAGTAGCTTGGCACGTCCCTGAGCCTTCACCAGCTTATCAGCTGCATTGGCTTCAAGCTCTGCACGACGCAGTTCGAAGGCTGCCGTATTAGCTTCAGTGGCGAAAACAGCTTTACCCTGAGGGATCAGGTAGTTGCGACCGAAGCCAGCTTTAACATTAGCTCGATCACCAATACCACCCAACTTACCGATTTTTTCTAAAAGAATGACTTCCATCTTAATATCCTCGTTTCACACTTGGCTCAAGAGTTGCGGTTTTTAAAGGCCGCAAGCCTGGAGCGTAAATTCAATATGCTATCAACCAACCCGAGGCCGATCAGCACAGTACCTGTTGGGGCAATAAACAGTAACCCAAAGTACATTAATCCAAGCCAGTGCACGCCCATATTCATCATCTTGACACTTGAGTGAACCACAGCGACACCGGCAATTAACAACGGCAGTGACAGCAGTTCAACCCAGGGCCTATAGGCAAGGGGCAAAAATACACCAGCAATAACAAAAGCAACCAAGATAGCTGCAACCAACTGATCTAACCTAAACTCGTGAAATTCCTTTTGGAATCCACCGGGATTAAATAACAGCGACTGCCACCATCTCGAAATAAACAGGGCACAGACTGCGGTAAATCCAACTATCCAGGCAACTAAGCCCAGCACAAAGGTTCTATCAGGCGTAAAGCCCAACTCACCTGCTACCCCTGCCTGTGCCGCAATCTCGGCAAAAAACTCTGCGATCGCTACAACCATCAGATCGACTTCGGCGCTGGCAATAAAGCCAGTGAATATGGCCGCTATAGCGCTGACCATACCCGCAATCACCAATGTCCACTGCCAGGATGCGCTGCTGCGCAGTACATTGGCAACAGCTGCAATCACCACCAGTACCGCAAGCGGTAACAGGACAATCAGAGGGCTGACATCGCCGGCAAAATAGAGCGCCAGCCAGGGCAACATAGCCCACAGTGTAACAATCAACCCTTCCGAACTATCTTTGCGCAGTGACACCAGACCAATTGTTGCCGGACTAACCAGTGGCAGCAACCAACCCAAAAGAGCCACACAACATGCCTGAGCACGCCCACGCATTATTAATTCAGCAAGGGCTCGCAAAGTTTTTACCTCTAATTACTTATGGCTGTCAGTGTAAGGCAGCAACGCAATATAGCGAGCGCGCTTAATAGCTTCTGACAGTTCACGCTGATAGCGCGCTTTGGTTCCGGTAATACGGCTTGGGACAATCTTGCCGCTCTCGGACACATAGCCTTTCAGCGTATCTAAATCTTTATAATCAATTTCAGGAGCACCTTCGGCACTGAAACGACAAAACTTACGACGACGTACAAACTTAGCCATTATTCTTCTCCCTCTTTCGCTTCAGACTGCTCTTCTGCAACAGCTTCTTCTGCCGCAGGCGCTTTAGCCGCAGCTTCTTCAGCGGCCTTGGCCTCATCGGCCTTCTGCTTGGCAGCAGCACGACGCTCACGGGCTTCTTTGTCAGCTTTGTCAGCATTCTCGGCTTTCATGATCGGAGATTCAGCAGTGATCGCCTCATCGCGACGAACAACCAGGCTGCGCAGAACCGCATCGTTGTAACGGAAAGTAGAGTTAAGCTCGTCGAGGGCTTCCTGACCACATTCGACGTTCATCAGAATGTAGTGAGCTTTGTGAATTTTGTTGATTGGGTAAGCCAGTTGACGGCGGCCCCAGTCTTCTAGACGGTGGATCTTGCCTTCGCCCGCTTCGATAGAAGCAGTGTAACGCTCGATCATACCGGTAACTTGTTCGCTCTGGTCCGGGTGGACTAGAAATACGATTTCATAGTGACGCATTGTATCTCCTCGTGGATTGAAAGCTTCCCAGTGACGACATTTGGCCGCTGTGGTGAAGCAAGGAGTGCCCGAACTTATGCCCGGACGCTGTAAGGCGCGCTATTGTAGTGAGTTGACCTGTCCGTTGCAACCGCCATTTTCGGTGCCGATTAGTGGTTTTCTTCGCGGCTTTCAAAAGACTCTTTATTCAGTCTGTTTGGCGCCACTTCGGCGTACTGGCCAATCGACAAAATTGAAATAACATTGCTGCGCGGGCGGCTCAGGACCGAAGTGATGGCCATCTCCTCAAACGCCACCACAATATGGAAAATAATCACCGCCTGAAAGAAAAGATCCCAACCCAGGAGCGTCAGGGAATAGAAAGCCGGCGCCATAAGCACTGCGGCAGTCTTGGCGCCCAGAGTGTGATAACTGGGATACTCGCCAAACTTAATCAAAGCGTGGGCCACTGGGACCACAAAAGAGAGAGTTGCCGCCACCAAGAACCACAGCTGTTCGGCAAACAGCGTCGGCCAGATCCAGTACAAACCAAAAATCATGGCGCCGTAGGTCATTACATCGCCCCAACTATCCAGCTTGGCACCAAACTCAGTGGTCTGGTGTAATTTTCGCGCGAGATAGCCGTCAAAAGCATCACTGAGCAGCGAGACCGCGAGAACCATCAAAAAGGCCTGCGCATTAGCAGCCAGTGCCAGGGAGATCAAAACCGGAACCAACACCAGTCTTGTCATACTCAACAGGTTGGGTATTGAGCATATTTTGTCTTTTACCACATCCATTGCCGCCCCTCTTCCAATAGAACCTATGCTGACATTCCAAACTATTTAACATTATTGAAATAAGCAAAGTTGGGATTAGCATAGCCGAAAAACTGCCTAAATTTAACAGCGGATGAAAACATACCGCAGGATCACTCCCAATGAGTGCCTACTGCGCCCCCCGCTGGCGAACAATTTCAAACAGGCAGATACCGGTAGCGACTGACACATTTAAACTACTGACCTCCCCAGCCATTGGCAGCTTGGCTAAATAATCACACTGCTTGCGGGTCAGCTGACGAATACCCCTGCCCTCGGCACCCATTACCAGAACCATTGGTCCGGTCAGATCTATATCGTAGATAAACTGCTCTGCCTCACCGGCAGCACCAACCACCCAGGCGCCCTGCTGCTGAAGCTTCTCCAGCGTTCGAGTCAGGTTAGTCACCATCACCAGGGGTACAGTCTCCGCAGCGCCGCACGCAACCTTCTGCACCACAGGGGTCAAGCCCACCGAGTTATCCTTAGGCACAATCACCGCGTGCACACCGGCACCATCGGCAGAGCGCAGACAGGCACCCAGGTTGTGGGGGTCAGTTACTCCATCGAGAACCAAAAACAGTCCCTCAGCAGCCTTATTCTCTGCCAGCTGCAAAAGATATTTTTCGTCATAAGTCTGGCCCGACTCACAGAGCGCAATAACTCCCTGGTGACGACCCTCAACCTTGCCGTCGAGATTCTTAACCGTCGCCCACTGCAAAGTAACGCCGTGCTGCTCTGCAAGCTTGTGAATCTTTTGCAGCCGGTCATCTTGGCGCCCGCGCTGCACATGCAACTCCACAACGCGCTGAGGTGCTGACTTAAGCATGGTCTGAACAGCATGTATGCCGTAAATCCAATCCACTAAATTCTCCCGAT
>ERZ1046568.2819-NODE-2819-length-10923-cov-5.088885_pt1 | contig 10923 bp, 25 predicted proteins | sample MGYA00383092_ERZ1046568 | MGnify/ENA primary metagenome ERZ1046568 (study PRJEB29581, sample SAMEA5548362) | metagenome | biome: marine; feature: coastal; material: water | depth 1 m | study: Short-term variability in the microbial, nano- and picoplankton... | reverse complement strand
CTGGTGTAACCACTACCTCTACAACCGTATCTGATATGTATATCCTACCCATCATTTTCATTATGTGTCTCTCCACTGGTGAGTGCTTCAAGTCCAACAACAAAGCACCACAGGTACGTGAGCCAGTACCATACGGCACAGCCGTTGAAGCTCCCCGACGTGGGATGCGTGACCCCCGAGTAAGGAACTGACTATGCTTGAACTGACTATGATTCTAGGGCTCGCCCTGACGCCCCTAGAAGCCTCTGAGAAGGTCAATGAGTTCTGTTCACATGTCGTTGGTATCCCCTACGCCAGCGACAACTTCACAGATGAAGAATGGGGACGTTTCGTTTACTGTAGAGAAGGACTTAAAGTACCACAACAGTAACTGTCCACTATGGCTTGACCGGTGCCTCTAAACCGGTTATATTATATTCATACCAAACAAACACGCCGAGACATCATGAAGTGGGACATCTGGGTTCGCCCTAACCAAATCTTCACCGAGAACTATCCCAATGGCTGGAGCAGTGATGAGGTTGAGCGTGCTGCTAACAACCGCTACGGTGGTATGGTCACTTGTGTAAGCCCCACTCCTCTCGGCAGCTCTAACTCAGCTCCTAGCAGTGGTGGTGGTGGCTCCTCTTCCTCCGGTGGTGGTGGCTGTATGCCCCTTCTTGGTCTCCTTGCCCTGATCGTCATCGGTGGTCTTGCTGGTGGTGGTGGTAGTGATGATAAGACACCTACTGAGAGCCCTCAGTATGCCCCTGTAGAGCGTGTTCAAGCTGCTCCTGCTGCTCCTGAGCCTCAGTTCAAGGACTATGCCAGCCCCCCTCCTACATATTGCGTTAACGAAAACTTCGAGCCTTGCTGATAATGAATGACTTTAACGAACCAGGAATGAGACCACAGTTAAGTGACTCTGAGCGCCAGTTCTTATTTGACTGGCAGATAGAAAACTGTGCTAGACTAAAGGGAACCGAGGTTCAATACTTTTCTTGTGTTGACTCTACCGGTAAAACCACCCGTAAAATTGTTATTGAGTTCGATGACTAGTACCGAATACATAGTAATGATACTCAAGATGGTCAGCCTATTCTTTGTTCTTGGGGCTGCTTATGTGGTCTCATTGAGAGAGGATAACGATGACGATGATGACGATGAGGGTATGTACCAACTAGCTTATGTTACCAATGAACGATAAAATCCTAGACTATACCGAAGAGGTAAGTGTCACACTATCACGTTCTGACTGGAACTGGTTTGTTACACTGATGACTGACTCCGTCAATAAGATGGAGCTAGCTGTTGAGACAGCCGGTAAGGACTCAGCCGAGTTCCTAGCTATTGAGACCCTACGCACTATTCGCAATGAAATCGCCAGACAGTCTGGACTTGAACAGTTTATTGATGGAGATGCCGGTTAAGGCACCCAAAGGCTATCACTATGAAGTCACTGACTTCAAGCGTAATGTAGCAGCATTCTGGTTATGTGGTGGACCCACATACCTCTACAATGGTGGTGAGTGTGCTCGTACTATCCACTCTTTCTATAACTACAAGAAGAAAGTATGGTACTCACCTATCAACTCCAAAAGAGTTGGTGGTGAGGTTGCACCAGAGGCTATTAGACCATACTCGTCAATGCCGTTGAACCTAAACCCATTAATGTCTGCTTTAATGGCGAGTTAGGAAGCCAAACAATACTTTACCAATAGACTTGACTAGGTTACCTTCCATCTGTTCTAGGATGGAACTGTTATACTTGAAGGCTTTAATAGCCTCTTGTACTACATCAGCCTCTCTAGCATTAGTAAACTTAATATTATCTAAGGACTCCCTGTATTCAGCTTTGAACTCAGTGGGGTCCTTTATTCGTGTGAATGTATAGAAGTTAAGAGCAGTATTAGGTAGCTGTAGTGCTGATTTAGTGATGTTCTTAAGTGCCTGACCACCTGATAGATCACCCATATATCTTGTATAGTGGTGTGATACTAGTAGTTCTGGGTTTGACTTTGATATCTTATCAAGACGGGATACTAATGCCTCACAGGCAGGAGTAGCTACAATGTTATCTTCCCAGTCATCACCCAAGAAATACTTAAGGTCTTTCTCTAGAGCCTTAGTTCTCTCTAACTGTGTTCTATAGATAGCTTTGATAGCAGGTAAGTTCTTATGCTTAGTAACTTCAAGCTCAAGCTTCGAGTAGACAAAATATAAGTCAGTCAACAGTTGAACATATGACTCTCGCTCTACTACACCCTTAAGGAAACATACAATAGCACTGGTCTTTTCAGCCTCTTGGTGTGCAGTTTTTGTGCCTTCTCTGATACGTTTTGCTAGTCCCATTGCAAATACAGTTACAACCTTACTATATAGTACATACAAATACCTATAACTGTATGACTTACGCATCCAAGCGTTGTCATGATTGTGGTAATATTATTGTTCCAAAGCGACCTTTAGACATTGTTGAGTACATCCGTAAAGAGGACGCCTTACTAGAAGCCGAGCTACAACGAATAGAAAAGAACCTTGTAGACCAATACGGTCACAAGAAATAACATAAATACCTCGTAGGGCAACCTACGGGGTTTTTTATTGGTACTCTCATGTTTAAACAAAGCAAAGAGACACGCAAACATCAATATGAAATGACCATGCGAGCGTGTAAAGAAGACGGACTCGAAGCAGGTATTGAGACTAACTTTCACCATTACTCTACACAAATGGGATACCTTGAGGCTGCTCTTGTTGGTGGTAAGTTAACAACAGGTGAAGTCGAACAGAGAGCTAAAGACTTATACAAGGCTTGGAAAGATACTAACAAGTCTATCCGCAAAGAGTGTGGACAGTAACACATCCGGCTCATATCCACACCCAAGTCACCTAACGTGCTATAATATTTGAGTACCAGACACGAGTGCTATTGGAAAGCTTCCTTTCTCTCGCTATTGAAGTGGCTCGCTCTTCACCGTCACGCAAGCCTGTAGGGGCTGTGCTGATGCGTAAGAATAAGGTTATTGCTACGGCAACCAACCACGACTGCAAGTCTCACCCACTACAAGCTAAGTGGGCAGAGCGTGTGGGTCTTAATGAAAAGATCTACTTACACGCCGAGATATCTGCTATGATAAAGGCGAGAGAAGATGCTGACAAGATAGTGGTGGTGCGTCTAGGTGGTCACAGTGGTGAGGAGCTTCGGCAAGCTCGCCCGTGTCCCATCTGTGAGGCATACCTACGTCACTCTGACATCAAACATGTCTACTACTCTGAGTGGACTAACAAGTTCTCATACGAATACTGGGGTTAAACCTAACTATGAACATGCAAACAGGCGATACAGTACGGTTCAAGGGTGGCGTCATCCCTGAGCAAGTCAAGTGGGCAGGTACAGACTATCCTGACCTAACCATTGGAAAAACATACACACTAGCCAGTGTAAAGCAGTTCTCATCATTCACTCACGTCACACTAGATGGTGTTGACGGCAAGTTCAACTCTGTACATTTTTCATTAGCATGAGCATCATTAACGAGTTTACACACACTAGCGGTGAGCCTTATGATAGGCATCACTACAAGGTTGTATTCAAGGGTGGAAAGAAAGTTATCTATTGTGAGAGTTGGGAAGCAGCTCAAAACATTTGGTTTCAATGGGCTGGTATGAAAGCTATCGATCGCATTGAAGTATGTGATATCAAGAGGGATATGCCTCTAGGCTTTAGATGAGTAAGGTAGATGAGTACCTATGTCTGTATCAAGCACATAGGACAAATACTATGCCCAAAGTATCATACGCCCGTATGTCTGAGCTTTGGGTATCAATGACAATGGAAGAGAGAGACCTAGTAAACAAGCGTTTCATTAGGAGTATCAATGATTAAGGCAGTTCAATATGCTCTGCTATTAGGAGAAATGGAAGGGGTATTTGCTCAACTCAAACAGATAGGTGATGACCCATCAGAAGTTGAGTACGTTGAGACAATGAAGAAGAAATACTATAAAAAGTATTTCGCAACGTTACGTGAGGAGAGAAATAAAGACCTCTCTTGATATATAATGACGAGACGTCAGTCTCCTTTTTTTGGACATAATAATGAAACTATTTTTAGATACAGCAGAAACAGAAATCATCAAAGCACATCTTTCTAGGGGACTCGTTGACGGTGTTACAACAAACCCCACACTCATTATGAAGAGTGGGAGAAACCCCGATGACGTGTATCAGGAACTAGTTGACCTCGGTATTAATAACATTAGTATGGAGGTTATGGGTAACGCCAAGGAGATGATGAGCGAAGCAGTTCGCTTAGTCGATAAGTTTGAGCATCAAGCAACAATCAAGGTACCATGTACAGAAGACGGGCTATATGTTTGTCGCCTACTCCACAAGATGGATGTAGACGTTAACGTTACTCTTATCTTCAGTGCATCACAGGCAGTACTAGCAGCTAAAGCTGGTGCAGCTTATGTCTCTCCATTTGTTGGGAGAGTAGATGACAACTCATTCGATGGCATTCAGCTCATCCGTGACATTGACAGTATCTTCAGTAAGCATATGGTAGACACTGAGATCTTATCAGCTTCTATTAGGTCAGCAAAGCAAGTATCGGACTCATTTGCAGCCGGTGCAGACATCGTTACACTACCACCATCAGTCCTAGACAAAATGTACAACCACGTCTTAACTGACGCAGGTCTAGCACAGTTTGAGAAAGACTGGTCATCAGTGACACATCACTGATAGTATGGTATAATATATGAGTCGGACACGTTCCGACCATTTGCCTTTGTAGCTCAGTTGGTAGAGCGCTTCACTTGTAATGAAGATGTCGCAAGTTCGAGTCTTGTCGAAGGCTCCAGGGGATGTAGCTCAATGGTAGAGCGTTCGCCTGTCTAGCGAAAAGTTGCGGGTTCGAGTCCCGTCATTCCCGTTGACGCTTAGGCGTCACACAATGGCATGTAGCTTAATGGTGAAGCTCTCCGCTGTTAACGGAGCGATTGCAGGTTCGAGTCCTGCCGTGCCAGTTTATTAGAAATAGTATGACACAGTTCGATAATACAGTCTTTGATATAAACCCAGAGATGGTGACAACTACCATCGAAACACCACTGGCTAGAGTAAGTATCATTGACAACTATTATAAAGACTTTGATGCTGTATGTACTGAAATAGATAAGCTTCCCTATGCAACCACATCATTATCTAATGATGATATGTTTGATGCAAGGAAGAGTTACGTTGGTAATATGGCAGGCACTCGCTTCTCATTCCCAGACAAACATTCAGACATAGTAGCTAACATCATTGGATATAATGGTAAGACTGATACTAACCAAGCATTGCTTGTTAACTGTAACACAGCACTGTCTGATAAGTATAAAGAATACTATTACAATGCACATACAGACTTACCAAATAGTGGACGAGATACTATATCTACTGTCATAATGCTGAATGAGACATATAATGAGGGTGAAGGCTTAAACACATATAATAGTGATAAGCTACACTTTAACTCATGGATACCTAGGACAGATTTAGAACTGAACACCTTCATCCAAGCCAAGCCAAACCGTGCTATACTATTCTCAGCACTACTCCCACATGGTGCGGCTTTTACCACAAGCCAGTTCCGGGAGGAAATGCGATACACTCAGGTCATTTTTACACACTTAGTATGATTCCTCTTGCACTCTATTGTATTGTTGGTGGCTGTTTAGACATCCCTATCGACAACCGCCCCATCCATCGTCAGGTGCAGGATCAGTTTAGTTCTAAAGCTAAATATTCATGCTATAGGAATGGAGAGTTTTATGAAGACTGCTCACAATCAAACCCATTCGGGTTTAACATCACCGAAGAGCCACGACGGGGAATGTACGACCCCCGCAATGACTGAAGAGTTTAGAGTATGGTGGGAGAGCCAATATGCTCCTGCTGAAAGCCATTTTATCAAAGGTAATGCTATGAATGAGAACATTGAGTACGTCGAGGGTACATCCCTTGAGTTGAACAAGATCTTCTGGGAACTAGAAGCTCAGGCTATGTCCGAAGGTGCAGACTTTACAGGCAAATAAGCTACAGCCCCTTGAAAGAGGGGCTTTTTAATGCTATACTTATCACATACCAACCAAGGAGCCAATGGCTATTTCACTAGATCAGCAAGTCGCTAAACTAGCGGCGGAGGGACATAAGGAGATCGTAGTCATTCAGTTGCCTAGCCAACGTACACAACGTAAGCGTCGTAAAGCCAAAACTACCCCAAAGAACTATGCTTGAAGAGTCAGTAGCATTACTACTAGCACAGCAGCTAGCTGAGGCATTAACCAAAACATATCATGACCAGAGAGTCAAGCTACAGTGTGCTGATGTTGACCAGCTACGTGAGTACACCGTAAGAGACTCAGGTGAATACTTCTCTATCGTATTCCGCAATGGTTTTGATGCTGGTAAGCCATCTATTCATTCAAGGATGGATAAGAAGACAGGGACTATCTACCCAGGAGCATATGATGTTCCTTCATCTAAATAGTATATCAAAAGAAACATCATGATTCAAACCGATAAGTACGCCATTGATGAAGTGCAGAACTTTGACTTCAACCCAGAAGATGGTTTGGTTAGATTGGAACCTGCTAGAGAGTATATTGAGGATGATATGTATAATACTATTCTAGAGAAGATGCCTGTCTTCTGTGTTGACTGGCTTATCTGTTGTAAGGGCAGATACTTGTTGCTCAAGCGTACACAACAGCCACTTAAAGGTGACTTCTGGCTTATTGGTGGACGTCTACAGAAGGATGAGACTATTGATGAGGCTGCTTATCGTCTCCAAGGTAGAGAGATTGGTAGGTATTGTGGTAAAGGAACGCCCGTTGGGTTCTCTAACTACTTCTTCCCCAAGGTAGAAGATGCACGTGCTACACATACACCAGCAGTATCATTCTTAGTTGAAGTTGAGGAAGAGTTTGTACCTAACCTTGATGATACTGAAGATGAATACATTTGGACCACTAAACTACCATTAGAGTACGCCAACCAAACTACATTCTTCCCTCATCCACCTCACTACGAAGGTACAGTTTAAGTAATGTATAGCAAATGGGGAGGAACTATGAAGTTTCTTCTCTAAAAAGGCATTTCTGCTATGATATGTGTGTAAATACAGACAGACCAACGTCGTACTACATGAAACACACCAAATCTGACGCACTTATCAACGACTGTGAGGACTACCTGCTACAACGATATATCCCATTACACTCATATAATAGTGAAGAGATCATAAGTCAAGCAGTTAAAGAAGGTTATATGATGGACCTGTTCCACCGCAACTACTCACCGACCACTTGAACAAGTGGCACACATAGCCCTCCACGAGCCTCGTGGGGGGTTATACTATTTTCATACCAAACGAGGAATGCACTTGACCAAGAACCTTCACATCGAGCACCCAGAGGACACCATCCTTACAGGTGACCTGTCCGTTCTTGACTGGTTCTCTGCCCCTTCAGACATCAGCGTCAAGATGGATGGCTCTGTTGCTATCGTATGGGGTACTAACCCAGAGAATGGTCGCTTCTTTGTTGGTAAGAAGTCAGTATTCAATAAGGTCAAGGTTCAGATATGCTACACACCAGAGGATATCACAGGCTTCTACGGTGACCGTGATGAACTGTGCGACATCCTTCTAGCATGTCTTGACTTCCTTCCACGTACCGAGGGCATCTATCAAGGTGACTTCATCGGTTTCGGTGGTCAGCCCTACTACACACCTAACACCATCACGTATGACTTCTGTGAGACTGTAGAGCAGCCCATCATCATTGCTCCCCACACCACATACACTGGTGACACCATCAAGGGTAGCGTAGCTCAGCCCCTCACAGAGACGCTTCAGAGCGACGACAACGTGCTTTTCGTCCAACCTACCGTAGACTGTAAGTGGCGCTTACAGAAGGAAGCAGAGCAGGTCAGGAGCATCTTCGAGAAAGCCAAGCCCATGACTCCCAAGGCTGCTGCTGAAGCTAAGATAGCAGTCAATGCATTCATCCGAGAGGGCAAGCAACTCACCCCTCCCATGCTAGAGCTCATCTTCAATGACGACGTGATGGCTCACGCTTATCTCATCGCCATTGACCTTAAGGAGATGATGATGGAGGGCATGGTTACATACAGTGATGGTCCACTGTGCTATATTGGTGGAGAAGAGGTAGAAAATGAAGGTTTCGTCCGCTCCAATGAGTATGGTACAATGAAGCTGGTCAACCGTTACCAGTTCGCACAAGCCAACTTCAACAACACACGTTTTCAAACTAACTGAGGAACTACCCAATGCTTATCAACTGGTCTGACGAAGAACGCGCCGCCGCCGCACGTGGTGACGTTAACATCTTCATTCTCAACACCTCACCTGAGGCTATCAAAGAGATGGACAAAGAACTACCAACAGACACTCATATCATTGAGTACGTTATTGATGGTGAGACATCCTATGATGCCGTCCGTGGCTATAAGATGGTTGACATCTTCAACATCTATCATGACAAGTTCAAGCGTGATGGCGTGAGTGCTGAAGTCATCAGTATTACGAGTGGCTATGGTGTTATCAAGCCTAAGCTTTATGGTTATAAGTCACCCGAGAGCATGACTGAAAAGAAGCGCTGACACTATCCAAACTGTCCACTACCCCTTGCACCTCACGGTGTGAGGGGTTATTATTGTTATATCAACCGAAAGGAACTCCATGACTGTCCAGACTATTCGCGATAAGGTCAACGCCCTATGCGATAGCAAGGGCATTAAGTCTGAGAAAGTCAGGCAGGACATTGTAGCTTATCTGGTCCTGTATGGTCTTGAGTATGGTGCTGACCCACTCAACACGCTCGCCCTGCTTGAAGACGAGACCAACCTAACACCTATTGAGGTTATTGCAAGCAACTTCCGCAAGCCTCTCCGTGAACTCATCTCAGACAAGCTCAACGCTGACCCCATCTTCCCTCACCTATTTGAACGTATCATCTACATGGTAGACCGCTCTATCGGTGTTGGTGAGGTTGCTCTCCCATTCATCCTATCTAACTATTCATTCAGCTACACTGGTGGAGACGGTAGGCACACCTATGGTGGTGCAGAGATCAAGAAAGACAACTCAAGCCTCAAGTGTATTGAGTCCAATAAGACTAATAAAGGACTAGTGGACATTCTTAACAAGAAGTATTTCAATGGTACAGCTCCAGGTATGCTTAACAAGAAGAAGTTTCAGGCTCACGTTGACTCTGTAACCAGTCCACTAGTCTATGCTGACTATTTCACTGAGCTCTATCCTGGTGTTGATACAACACAACTAGCACAAGACGTAGCTGAGTGCTACTCTGATATGTTGGCTGTTAACAACGTCTTTGGTAGGTATGCACTCAAGCGTTATCAAGCTATTGACGGCTGGTTCAACTTGTTCTACATCATCCCTGAGACTATGGAAGTAGTCAACATCTGTGACCCATCAGATATTGACGAGCTAGGTCTAGTATTCCACCCTAAGTTCAAGCGTGGTGGTTGTACTCAAGCACTAGCAGACGGCTACGTTGACGTTAAGTTCTAACTCAGGTATAATAGTAAATCACGAGGTCATCAATGAAAACAGCCATTCAACCTATCTTCAAGTGGACTGGAAGCAAGCAACGTATGCTTGCTCAGTATGCACCACACTTCTTTCCTAAGGCAGACTTTAATAGGTTTGTGGACTTGTTTGCTGGTGGTCTCACCAACTCACTGTGGGTGTATGAGAACTACCCAGACAAAGAGTATGTGTTGAATGACTTCAATGGTGAGCTTACTAGCCTCTATCAGACACTAGCTGATGATGTTGATGGTGTTATTAATACTTGGCGTGAGTGTGTAGCTACGTGGTTACCATTAGATAAGGAAGGACGTAAGGCATACTATTACACATTGAGAGACATCTATTGTCTAGACTATGAAGGTAAGGATGCTAGGTACTTGTCTGGTCTCCTTATGTTCATGATGCAAGTCAACTTCAATGGTATGTGGAAGACATACATTAAGTGTAACAACAGGTACTCTACTCCTCCTGGTACATGTACACAGAACCAAGGCTTCTTTGATGAGAACAAGATACGTAAGGTAGCCAAGTTCTTGAGCAATGCAACCATCTTGACTGGTGACTTTGGTTCCGTTGAGTATCAACCTGGTGACTGGTTGTATGCTGACCCACCATATCGTGACTCTATTGTATTGTATCAAGGTGGCTTCAGTGAGGATGACCAGGTAAGACTAGCCAAGTATCTTAGAGAGAGTCGTTGTATGTTTAGTTACTCTAATAAGGACATCCTTGATGGTTTCTATAAGACTAACTTCCCCAACAGTAACATCATTGATATGAGTGCTAAGTATACGGCTGGACGTGGTAAGTCTATTGTTGATGTTAAAGAGGTACTAGTCACAAACTATACACCAGTAGGCACAGGAGTATTGCCACTATGAACTATACAGGTCTATTAAGAGAGCAAGCAAGATATTATCCCAAAGCATACAATACACCACCACTCACAATGAGTGATGTTGAGATATACTTGAATGACCATAAGTTCTATGGTGGTGAACTTAAGGTCATCAGTCCAGAGACACAAGGCTGTGCTCACTATTCTCATATCAACCAACCATGGCGTGGTGCTTATGACCCAGACTGTATGGAGCACCTATGGTCGTCAGGCTACTCATTCATCATCGAGAGTCCATATGTGAGTGATGCTGTTAAGGGCATTGTGAGGAGCATTGAGGCAGGCAACCACTCATCCTGTGATGCTCACGTCTACATGGGTAAGGCTAACAGCCACTCATTTCAACCACACGATGACGAAAGCAATAACCTCATCGTACAGTGTGCTGGTGAGACTCTATGGAGAGTGTGGACCG
>ERZ1046568.2811-NODE-2811-length-10943-cov-4.333946_pt1 | contig 10943 bp, 20 predicted proteins | sample MGYA00383092_ERZ1046568 | MGnify/ENA primary metagenome ERZ1046568 (study PRJEB29581, sample SAMEA5548362) | metagenome | biome: marine; feature: coastal; material: water | depth 1 m | study: Short-term variability in the microbial, nano- and picoplankton... | reverse complement strand
AAACTGATACATTCTGACCAAATTGGTTAGTGTCATCGTTTACAGAAACTGTAAAGTTATAGTATGTTCCTTTTTTACCTTGAATGAACTTCTCTTTTGGCAAATCTGCCACGTTAATTGATACTGATATTAATCCAGCCATAATTTAATTGTTTTTAATTGTTAATAATTGTTTTACTTCTCCACTAAGTTTGTATTTTTTCTCAATGTCAGCAATACTGCCACCACCTTGAAGGAATGATTGAGCCTTAGTAAACTCTGCACTACCTTTGTTTAACCACTTACGATTATCCTCATGAGTGTTTGTTGCATCTGGGTCAGAAGTATCATCAATTAAGAATAACCCATTAAGAGCATACTTACGAGCATAAGAGCTACTTGAACCGAATGATTGAGCGATATCCATTCCCTTACGATTAGGGTCTATTCCTGCTTGTGCAGTAGTCTCAATGCGTCCTTCAGCGTCAAATAACACAGCTCTTGCCTCTACAAATGTTAAACCACCTACTTCTTTTACTTCGTCTGTTACCATTAATGTAAGACCTTCTTTTTTAAGTAGAGGTTTGACAGCCTCGAGGATGTCTTCACAACTACGGTAGTTATACTTACCGAAGTTATTTCTTTGGTTCTTTGGAGCTTTTAACTCTGTCTGAACCTTTAATACTTTATTAAAAAATTCACTCATATTTATATTGTTTTAATTATTACTGTGCAAACATACGAAAAATAATTCATATATGCAAGCTTTTTCTTTATAATTTATAATAAAATTCTCCATCAAGTATAATTCCATCTATAGAATCAGAACTAACTATATTATAAGCCACGTAATCTATACTACCATTTTGCTCTACTATTATATACCCATAAAGACCTATCGTGCTGTCTTCTGTTACACAGTAAGACCTACTATCAGAAGTAAATCCATCTTGAGTAGTAGTCCATGTATCTATAGTAAAAGTATATACTACATTTTCGTTAAGATGCCATGAGTATTGACCTATAATTGAAGAGTCATAAGAGCAAGTGTCTTCTACAACTACCTCCTCTACTGAACAGTTTAGCATTGTCATAGGTATAAAGGCTATTAGTGCAATAACCATTAATTCGTTAAATTTGTTATTTATTTTTTTCATCTTCATATTCTTTTAATGTTAATCTTTCAAAATACCAAAGCTCTTCTAGTAGTTCATCTGGAAGGATGTTCTGTACAAAAACCTCTGGGTTAAACATAAGCCATATATACAGCTTATATAAATAATCGTTTCTCTTATTCATTATTACTAAATACTTCGTTTCTAATTACTTGTTTATACTCCTCTGGAGAGTCTTTATCGGTCAGTTCAAAGATGAATGTCTCTAACTGCATAATTGTCTTGTCTTGCTCTGCTACTAAATCCTGTAAAGCTTCAATCTGTGCGTTTTTAAATGATACTAAGTCTTTCATTTTAAGTTTATTTTTTTATCTGCTAATTCGTTTACTGCTTGTTGTTTTCTCATCTGAATTTTATATCCTTCAAGCATAAGGTATAATTCAGCAATTTTCTCGTCTCTACGTTGAACAGTAGCTCTAAGCATCATATTTTGATTATGTAGCTTAACTACTTTATCTACGAATGTGTCTAAGTATTCTTTATCCATTGTCTTATAATTTTATAAGTTCTGAGTGTTCTTTACAGTCTGAGCATATATCAGAGTATAATACAGGAGCGGAGCAACAGTTAGATACAATTTCTATTTCACTATCTACATGCTTGTTATTCCATGCGTTCTCAATTATTTGTTTTACTTCTTCTGTCATAATTATCGTTTTAAATCTATATCTCTTACTATATCCCAATCTAATGTAGGGTGCATACCGTATTGTGATATAATCTCTTCACAAGCTTTGTCAACACCTTTTGATGTAGTGTTAACAAGGTATCTGTCTTCGTTTACTATTAATACTTCTAGTGTCATAATTTATTTATTTGATGCAAACATACGAAATATAAATGATATACGCAAGTTTTTTGACATTTATTTTATTAGTTTATCGTACATTAACTGAGTTATATCCTTAAACTCGTCTATAGTTTTATCTTTTACCATAGTTAATTCTGTATTCTCCTTCATTAAAGAGTTTGTGAATATCCCCATTTTAGATATACCAGTTACTAAAGCCTGTAGGTCTTTATTGTCTGGACGAGCCTTAGACCATTCCAAAGCTAATCCACCTACTTTCTGTAGCCATGCGTTGTACTCTTGCTTGTCTTCTAATGTCATTATGAATAGTATTCTTCCATTACAGTATTCTCTACCTCGTCAAATCCTATGTAGTCTGAAAATAGCTGTGTTAAGTCAACTCCGTCAACTTTAACTTCTTCTGCTTCAAAGTAAGCTGGAGAGCCTTGCACAAAATGATTACTTTCTTCTCCTGAATCGTAGTAACCTGTTACTTCTAATTTTAATCCTGCTAATTTAATTTCATGTGTTGATGTCATAATTATAATGTTTTATTGTTATTGATGATGCAAACATACGAAAAATAATTCAATCTACCAAACAATATTACAAAAAAAAGGTAGAAATTTCTTCCTACCTTCTTAAAACAAAACAAAATATGACACTTATGCACCAAAGTAATTATCTGGTGTGTCTTTAAATTCCATAGGTTTCAATGTATCTGTATCAAAATAAACAAACTCTTTATTAGTATGTATACGACTAACACCTCTCATTATAAGACCTCTTATTAACTTAAGTCTTTGTTTATCGTCATTACATCTTACTCTAACACCTAAACCAACTCTATGTGAGCTTCTACTTAGTAATGGTAATTTATCTGCTTCTGGTTTACATACATAAGCCATATCTATATAAAACCTCATTCTCTCCTCTCTGGATATATCATCTAAGATATAAACAGGTAATCTCTCCATGTAATTCTTACCAGATTTAATATCGCATTTATCACAAGTACAACCGAATTGACTCCAATATAAATTATCTAGTCCTTCCGTATCATTCTCTATGTTATAGTCGAATGTGTAATCAATTTGGTGATTTTTTACGTGATATCCCATTAATCAAATATAATAAAAATAAATGATTTAATCTGTAGAGTTATGATAAACTTATAAAGTTCATAAGTTATACAAAAATATATTTGGTAAATCCAATTATTTTTCGTATGTTTGCACAACTTCACAGCATATTGACTTTTGCTATGGAAGGGGTCTGTCCAATAAGCAACAGATATATATATAATAAACAGTTAAGGCTATCTTAGATAGCTAAACGTTTAAAGTAGCTTGTTTAGTTATATATAGATGTTGTAACATTGGTTGTAAATCGAGCTGAAGCTCGGTTGTTTAGAGTAATATATGAGTGTATAATATTAAATATATATAAATGAATAATAATAAATTAAAAGATGTAATAAAGTACTATAGTTTAGCGACTCCAAAAGAGAAGTTAGATATAAACAAAATACTTACAAAGGCTAAAGATGAGGAGCTTTCAGAAGCTGAGAATAATAGGTTAAATAAGTATGCTTTTAAATCAAGAATGTATTTTTATTCAAATTCAGCTAATGTAGATAGTAGAAGAAATAAGATAATAAGAGGTAGTGTTACCTGTACAGGTAATAATAATAAGAATGATTAACCCCTTTATATTAAACAAATAGGATTAGAAAATCTTGTTAATACCTTAATTACCTAGACCTTTTATCTATGGTTTTATATTGGTTTATACCTCGACTCCCAAAATAAGCGATGTATATGCCTAATAGAAGAGATTTAAGCAGCTCAATCCATTCTGTTGGAGTATCCATATCTTGGTAATAAAAGTCTAAGTATATAAGCACTACTGTAGCTACTGTAAGAAATATAAGAGATAAAGGTCTAACATTCTTTGATAACCATGAATCACTAGCCATATCAGACTCCCATCGTCTTGTAACTGACTCCATTTCTTCTATATCTAACCGCATTACTGTTAAAGCAAATTCTCTTTCCTCTGGTGTCATACCATTGTCTTTATCTGCAATAACATCTATAGCACCTTTTATGTTGCCACTAACTAAATTACCAACAACTTCAGCAGCCTTAGTAAAGTTAATCTTTCTTAAGAAGTTACCAACTTTAGTACCTTCTCCTCCGTTTTTTCTTAGTTTTGGATTATCACTCATAACTATCTTTTTCTTAACACTTCAGCTAATTCTTTTTTAGCTATATTAAATGTATCTATATCGTCTGCAATATCTAATCTTGGTTTCATAAGTTCGCAAGAACCATGTAATAAATCAAATAAGTCATGTGATAGTTCATGAAATATTAACCACTTTCTTTGACCTTCATTAAGAGTTTCCCAGATTCTTTCTGAAACATATACATTAACAACTCCTTCTTCAAACATACCTTCGGCATATCCAACTATACGACCTTGGTCTAAGAACGGATTAAACATAACTATAAACTTAGTTTGAAATGTAAAGCCTATTTTGTTATCCTTAAGAAATTCAATGTATTCATTAACATAAGGCATTAATTCCTCGTCAGCTACAATATTCTGACTTCTACACCCCTGTAATGCAAAAGCGAATAATGTTACATAAATAACTAATCTGTATATAAATTTTCCTACCATCTTGCTTCGTACCCCCTTATATCGTAATGTGTAAATGTTTGGTATTCTCCAATACCTCCCTTTTTAATAAATCCAGCTTCAATCATTCTATCTAATGCAATAACAACCTGTTCAGGTCTTAAGTCTTTGATTACGATATCTGCTGCGTTTCCTTTTATATGCTGTGAAAACTTAGTTCCACCAATGTCTTTGTTGTGAGCTTCACATCTGTAAGCAGAGTTTATTCTTATCGGTCCGCCTAGCATATCTCTAATTACTTGTAGATTCTCAGCTAACTCTTTAATATTCTCTTCTACATGCTCTGGCATGATGCAACCGCAGTTACAGTTAAACTCACTTTTTGCGAAGTTTCTTGTCATTTTTCTTTTTCTTTTTAGATAAAGCTTTTATTCTCTTAGCTCTATCCAACTTGTATTTTCTATCTATTAGGTTAAGTATGCCTTGAGTGCATTGTATTAAAGTCCATATAATACCAACAATCATTACACCTATTTGTAACTCTTCTTTTATAGATGTAAGAGATACGCTATAAGCTGCTGCGTTAACTAAAAATGTAGATTTCCAATCCATATTGTTATAACGCAATAATAACATAACTGTTATATTTTTTTTATGTAGTTAGTTTAATAGCTTCTGATTCTGCTAAAACATAATCATAAACTCTTATATCGTGTACTTTACCCTCAAAGAAATCTGTAGATGCTGTTCTATTACTAAAGTTTAATCTATCCATTCCTGGTGGTACAGTTGCACTTGTATCGCTACCTACTAAAGCACCATTTATAAAAAACTTATATTCATTTTCTTTAAAAGTAACTGCTATTTTATTTCTTTGGTCAAACGTTAAATTTAAAAAACTACTAACACCACCACTTGAAAATACTCTAACTTGCGTTCCGTTAGCTTGAAAAACAAGTATAATTTTGTTACTATCACTTCCATCACTTAAGCCTATTGTAGTTTGGTTTCCACTATTAAAGGGAGTTACATCTACAAAGAATGAACCTTCAGATAAATCAGCATTGTCTATCCAATTACCAGACCATCCTGTTGCTGAATCTTTCTCTCTTGTTAATGTACTTGCTTCTGTTTTTATGTAGCTTGTAGGGTATGTTCCATCTTCTAACTGACCACCCCATATAGAAACATCAGCGAAATCAGAAGTTTGGCTTTGCCTTAAAGATAATTGTAATCTAAATTTTGCACTGCCACTATGTTCAAATCTTTGCCATTGTGGAGTAACTGTAACTACATCAACTGTACCTGCATCATCAACACCAATATTATAGTTTTCATTAGTATTGCTTTTCATATAAATACTTGAAACTCTTTGAGTTGTACCTGATACATCTTGTCTTATAATACTATAATCACTTCCGCTTGTTCCACTTCCTTTATCAAAAACAACCCTATCAGCAGTATTAGTTCCGTTTGGTGCTACACTATAATTTGAAGTAACAGCAGGATTACTACCTGTTCCATCGCTTAACAAAGTCCAAACCGCATTAGTTAAGTCCTCTGAATACTCTAATAAATTTATTCTTTCTGGTTCTAAAAGTAAACTAGGACATTTTCCATCTCCCCAGTCTTGTCTAGGCAAACCAGAGCTAACCTCTTCTATAAGTCCATCTTTGTTTATTCTAGTTGCAACAGAGTTTCTTGTACAGTTAAGCTGTTGATTTATTGGATGTGCTGCAAATACACTATTATTTGCTATTACTGCTGGTATATATGCTAAAATTGGTTTTTTCATTACTCTTTAAGTATTTCTCTAATTTAACTATATTAGCCTCTTTGGGCTTATACATATTCTTTTTCTTTTTTAAACTCATAGCATTATATATACCATCCACCTGTATAGTTTACGTCTTTGTCTGGGTACATATCCTCAGACGTATTTTGACTATATTCTGGATATTTAACATTATTTAAACACATATAATCTAAGAAACGCTTAGTATAAAATTCAGCAGTACTGTTCATCTCCTGTGTTAAGTAAGATAACTCTTCTTTTGTTGCTGCATCAGATGTTTCAGATGTTCTCTTTTGAACCCCTCCATTATTAACAGAGAATGATATATAAGGCATTAAAGTAGCTTGAGAGTACCATATAAGCATAGGCTTGATAAAGTCATCTAAAAGAAGCTTATAATCAGCATTCTCAGCTAATAGTATATCTCCACTTATAATAAGTTGTTGCATACTTTTGTATAGCTTTCCACCTAAATAGTTCTGTATATGAACATCTTGAGCAACCTCAATATATTGTGTTATTTTTGAGCTATCAACATTTCCGTCAATTAAAGACCTTTTCTTAAGGTCAGCTACGCTTATAAATAGTGCTTTTCTTGCCATTATTCCTCTTCGTCTTTAAGTTCAACATTTGTTGGTTCTACATTAGTTACAAGAGGTTCTAACTCAATAGGTTCTTGCGCACTAAGCTTCTCTCCAGTTTCTTCTTCTCTCTTAACTTTAGTAGAGATGTTTTCTAGTTCTGTAAACTCAATAGGTTGAAGAGTTACAAAGTATAAGTCTAAGTCGATACCGTTAAATTCTAATATATCAGAAAGAGCATCAATCAACTCATCCTGTATAGGTCTTATAATTACGTTATCCATAAGTACAGCAGCAGTTCTAAGCTCCTCTGCATTGTTACCGAAGCCTGTATTATCTTTAATACCTAATAATATAGGAGAGACGATACCATGACCTAACATAATTTTTTCTCGTGCTTCATCAGACATAAACTGATACTGAGCGTGAGCATCTGGTAAATGTATAGGCTCGATGTCAGCCTTAGTTTCTTGTGATTCATTGAAAGCAATGATAAACTTACCAGCGTTAGAAGAACCTGAGAATTTCTCATATATCCTACGTTCTAAAGCAGCCTGTGTTTCTTCTGGTGGAGTACCATTATTAAAATTAATTAATAAAGAAGGCTGAAGACCGTTTTTGATATTGTTAATGTGATAGTTTGAAACCTCTTGCTCTAAAGCACAGTACTGTAAACATCCATTATAATCAACAGGAGCATAGTAATAAAAACCACTTCTGTAAGGCTTAATAATGTAAAGTTCGTTTTGTTGACCTCTAGAACCGTTGCCAAATGTAGGTATTCTTTTAGGTTTATCTGAAGTTTTAATTTCGCTCCATTTCGGATGATAGTAGTAAGCTTTTATTACTCCGTCTTTACCACATTTTTCAGCTCTCAATGTTTCCATAGGGAAGTGAGATACTTTAAGTATTCTGGTTTTTCTTTTATTGTAAGTAACCTGAACAGCAGCTTGACCTAACATCTTGTAATCATGAGCTATACGCTTAACTACTCTCTTTTTAAGAAGCTTTTTCATCTTAAGGTAGCCTTCCATGTTCTCTTCACGATTAGTAGCCTCTATGCCTCTCCCTGCAATCATATCAACAATACCGTTAATACATCGAGAGTTAGTAGGAGAACCCATATAGTTATCTATTAATCTTTTAAAATAGTCATTGTCTTCTCCGTACTTGACCCAGTCTTTATTATACTGCTCTTGTACGATAGGTGTTTGATAACCTGACAATTCTATTACTCTAATATTATTACTTTCCATCTTTACTTATTGTGTTATATATATAACGATTTATTGAGGTGTTATCCAAACTCTATCAGATATTAATCCTGTAGCCTTATCTATTTCTAATAACAACCAAGGCTGTTCGTAGAAGTCTAAATCGTTTACACTATCCCTCCACATAGAAAGAACCTCAACTACATATCTTTGGTCATCTGAAGCTGTTAATAAATTTTCATCTCCATTTTCTGCTATTAATTCCTTATGAAATATCCCCTGTGTTGTTAGAGGACCAGCATGCTTGTAAAGTTTATCTCCTAAAGCACCTATTACACCGCTATCTAAATTAGTAACTCTTCTATATATGTTTCTTGAAGAATTAGCTGATTTTATATAAAACTGAGTAGTTGTAAACTCAGAAGAAGTACTACCTCTATAGAAGTCTACATCTGGTTCTGCTAATTTACTTTCTATCCATGGTTTAACTGTAGCTATTCTACCAGAAGGCTTGTTGTCGTAAGTAACGCTGTTTATAAATACATAATACATCTCAGCTAATCTAACATAGTTAACAGAGTCAACAGCTTCAACGTGAGTTACAATTCCGTCTGTACATCTAACTAAAACCCAAACACCAGAGTTGTTTTTAGATATAAAATGATATCTATCTAAATCATCTACATTTGCGTAAGAATCTACATAATTATCTGTAACAGATGTACCTAGGGCATCAGAATAAATACTCATACCAACAGTCCAATCAGATATAGAGTCTTCTTTATATATCGTAGTTTCAAATGCAGAGTTATCTAAAGAGTTCTCTTCTCTCATACTTAAAAACTGTAGAGTATCACTAAAAGTTTCATCTCTTCCGTTTCTGAAGTGGAAGTATTCAAACTGTCCGAACTGATAATCATCTCTTGTTAATGTATTTACAAGGCCTGGGTTTATAGATAAGTCTCTTTGACTAGGATGATATCCGTTTGCATTACCCTTGTTTGTATTGAAGTCATATTGATAAACTACCACAGATTCCAAACTAGATGGACTTATATTGAATGTACCATATTCTTCAGAACGAACCTTAAAATCTCCTCTATTATCTATGTCAGTCTCAAGTATTCTGTAATCGTAACCAGTACCTTTAGTTTGTCCTCTACCACTATTGTTTGTATCGTAAGTAACAGAGTAGTCGCTTATAATATGCTCCTCTTCTGGTAAGTCTATTAATGACTCATCGTCATCTACTGATACGTTAGTTGATAGTGTTGTAGAGCCTGTTCCTGTTCCAGAGCCAGAACCACTAACATCTCCACTTCCATAATCTATATGTGGGTCATCTCCACTATTTTGTTCAGATTCATATATAAAGTAATCATCCTCATTATTGTATTGAGTGTACTCATTAACTGTATTAAGCTCTCCTCTAAATCTAACTATATCTCTATATAATGGTTTGAGTCCGTCATAAAGTATAACAGATAGTGTTGTGTTTAACTCTATTGAAGCTAAGAAGTTATTGTCGCTTATATTTAATGTAAGAGTTTCTCCTTGAACATAAGTAAAGTCAAAAACCTGAACAGAGTCCTTAGACTCCTGATTAATGACAGTAATAGCAGTTCCTACACCTTTTCGACCTGTAACGTTTAACGTTATAATAGGTAACGTATTTATATATAGTATATTCATAAGATTATAACGAGAAAGTGTTTATTGTATTTGAAAATGAAACGCATAAAAAAAGAGGTACATTTCTGCACCCCTCTTCTATTAAAGAAAGCTAAGTTCTTATGGGTTCATTACTGTAGTATCGATAACAAATCCAGCAGCGTCTCCCATGATAGATGGGTCAACGAATAAAGATGGAGAAGTTTCCTTACCTTCAAGAGCTAAAGTGTAACCGTTAAGGTCTCCCATAGCACCACCAGTAGAAGTACTTACAGATACTTCAACACCATTTTGAGCACCAGATAAACGGAAGTTTCCGTTGTAGTCTTCAATAATAACGTGAGGTCTTCCGTAAGAAAGCAGTTTTAATTGTTTTTGTGTAGCAGCATCTTGAGTTTTCAAGACAATGTTACCTGTTTGAGTCCAGAAAGAAGTTCCGTTATCTCTTGAGTTCTCGTTAGACTCCTCAAAAGTATTGTTCTCTCCTCTTAACTCAAACTTGTATGTAGTAATAGCAGAAGTCAAAGCTGTAATCTCTCCGTTAGAACCGAGAGTAAGTCCATCAAACATATCGCCATCAAAGTTAGCAACATAGATGTTTCTTAATCCACCAACAGATTCTTTACATGCTTCCAATCTACCACCTGTAATATCACAAGCCATAATTTTATAATTTAAGAGTTATTAATAATTTAATATAAGGGGAGCGTTAACTCCCCCTATTTATTCAGATGTCTAATTATGCACCAGGAGTGTAAAGAACAATCTCAGAACCGATACCGTAGTTTACAGTAGCTGTAAATCTTAATACGATACGAACATTTTGAGAACCATCGATATCAGCCATGTCGATAACTTTAGCTTCGTTCTTGTCAGAAAGAAGACCAGTTCCGAACATAAGGTTAGAAGACTGTGCAGCCATCATGTAACCAGCAGACATACCGTTAGCGATAAACAATTTCTTTCCTTCGAAATCAAGAGAAGTTTGTCCAACATGGTAAAGGTCTTTGTAACCTAAAGCAGCTTGAGCTCTGATGTAAGAACGAGCTACATCTGGAGCGATGTAAATGTTCAAATCTTCTTTAGAGTAAA
>ERZ1046568.2810-NODE-2810-length-10948-cov-15.134582_pt1 | contig 10948 bp, 1 predicted proteins | sample MGYA00383092_ERZ1046568 | MGnify/ENA primary metagenome ERZ1046568 (study PRJEB29581, sample SAMEA5548362) | metagenome | biome: marine; feature: coastal; material: water | depth 1 m | study: Short-term variability in the microbial, nano- and picoplankton... | reverse complement strand
TTATTGTACCAATACAGGAAGATAGTGCATTTGGTAATTTATTTCAAGTAACACCAAATAGTGATGAAGTCTTTATACCTGATATCGACTTAAATAGTATTCAGATAGTTACCAGCTTTACTGGTGCAAATTTAAGAACAAGTACAGCGGCCTAAGGAAAAAATAAATGTCAAAATATCCAGCACACCCTAAAAAATTACAAAACTTTACACAAAGTGGTGAAGATGAAATTTTTGTTGGCAAAAGAAATGTTACAGATTTCTTACCAGGGATACTACAAACAGATACTAACCGTAGATTTTTAAGTACAACACTTGATCAGTTACTGAGTAGTGGTAGTACTGAAACATTAGATACATACTGGGGTCGTGTTAAAGGTAAAGATTATAAACCTGGAAAGGATTTATTTAATCCAGAAACATCTGCACAAAGACTTAATAATCAGTTAGCGCCAGGAATTAGTCATAAAAACGGGGGAGCCACTGACGAAGCTCTTTCTTATAGTAGTATACTAAATTTATTTAAAACAGTTGGTAGTGATACTGATCAAGTAGACCAGCTGGCAAATGAAACCGGTTACACACTGGATCTACCTATCAATTCTGATATGTTTATTAATCATACCAATTACTATTGGCTAATGGAAGATATTCCGCCATGTGTAATAGCTCCAACTGCTAGTGATACAATAGACATTGACAATATTGTGCGTTTGAGTAACTATACAACACCAACGTTGGCAAATGGAAAAACACTAGAATTATTAAGTGGTATGCGAGTTATTTTTAGCGGTAGTAATGTAAGTAGTTCAAGTGGCACATTTTTAGCTGACACAACATATTGGGTTGAAGGTGTGGGTACACCAAATATTAAATTGGTTGAACACATTGATGCAAACGATAAAGTACAGTTTTTTCATGTACAACCATATACACCACGTTTACCAAGTGATTGGGATTTAGACAGTTGGGACAGTAACTTATGGGACTATAGTAATTATAAAAATCCTGAAAAGGAATACGTAGTAGCAGACCGTAGTAGTGTTGACCAAAATGCATGGTGTCGAGCAAATCAATGGTATAGCATATATGCAATACGTAACACAGTAGAATATAATAACTTAGTTATTACTGATTTTAACACAACAGAAAATCGTGGACAACGTCCAATTATTTGTTGGGAAGATAATCTTGAACTATATAACAGTGGACAGCGACTAATTAGAAATGTTCAGCATATACTAGTAGACACTGATCCCAGTGTCAGTGTAATTGGACAACCAACATACACCAATGCTGAAGTTGGGTTAGCAGATAATGACTACGTATTAGTAAAAAATGGCGGATCATACAGTAACGGAATATATCAAGTAAGTGGAGTTGATACTAGTATTACTTTTACCGAAGTGCATGCACCTAACAGTTACACAACATTAGATAAAGTACTTGTATTACACGGTCCAGACTTAGTTGGAACTGCTACTGGATATCCTGGATTAGAATTATACTGGGACGGTAGTAATTGGATTAATGGACAGCAAAAATTAAGTCGTGGTGATTATCCGTTATTTGAATTGTATGATGACACTGGATTAAAATTAAGTACATATCAAAATAACGATTATACTGGCGACAAGTTTTTTGGATATGAAGACAACACTGCTGGTGTTGTAGATCCTGAACTTGGGTTTGCACCAAAGTATAACACACAAAACAATAATAACGACATCAACTTCTTTTTAAACTTGAACGTAAAAAGGTATCAAACTGATATCGGAGACCTTAATGCAAGAGATATTACTGGATATTACTTTGCAAAAGATATAGTAAACCTTTGTTATACTAACGGATGGAGTCAGATACGTGGAAATCAACGAACTCCACTGATTAAAACACACATTGCATCTGCAGATGAAATTGTAAAATTTACACTTGCTAGTGATCAATTAGAACTTAATCCAGTATTTTGGGTAGAGACAGATAACACATCAGGAACAACCGGTTACAAAATCAGTAACGAAATGATCCATGACACTGTTGAGTATGGCGAAACTGATCCAGATCTAATTTTACAATCTGGTGTAGCCTATACTTTTAAATTACTAATACCAAAAGCAGCCCAAAATTTTAGAGTAACTAATCCATATGGCGGTCTTGACCCCAATATTACAATTACTACCAGTGGTAATAATATGGTTGTTACATTTGGTGCTAACTATGCATATTCTACAGCTTACTATATGAGCGAAGATGCATATACAGCATATAATGGTTCAGGCAATATGTCAAGTGGTGCCGCACTAGCTACACCAAAGTTTGCTGGACGTATCTTTATCAATAGCAATAACCACAAGCAAGTAACTTTACTTAAAAATGGAACTATTATTAAAGAAACAGTAGACTATACTATTTCTGGAACCACTATTACAATGACATCGCCAGCAAACAAAGACGATGTATATGAAATTGAATACATAGTCAATACTAAAGATATTGATACTAATCAGCATGTATTTGATACCGCACCAGTATTCAAGTACAATCCAAATAATGAAAAACTCAGCTCAATTAGTTTTAGTAACATACTACATCACTATAGTGACCAAGCAATGCGCACTGTTGGGTTTACTGGAGATATTTTTGGTGAAAACAATTTACATAAAATTTCAAATACACTAAACAGTGGTGGAACTATAAGACAGCAGGTTGCTAGTCCAACAAAAGTTAGTTATTTACTGAATAATCCATACACTAATCCTATTAATGGTTTACGTAAAATTGGTAATGATTACCATAACTTTAAAGAGTACTTTAAAACAAAAGTAAAACAAATATGGAATACAAGTTTATCAACAGACACAATTCGTAACATTGTTGATACTGCACTAACAGAAATCAACACTGGTAAGAATACCACATTCAATTATAGTAAGAGTGATATGGTTTATTACAATAGTGAGAGTAAACAAACCATAAACATTACAGATGCAACTACTATATTCTATACAGATAATACTATCAATATGTTTAATGATAGTCATAACCATATGTATGTATATCTCAAGGATTACAATGGTAGTGATTATGTTTGGCGCCCACTGCAAAGAGGTATTGATTATACTATCAATATTGACGAACTTTCATTAACTACAGCAGCTACTCTTGACAGTAATTCAACACCTGCACAATTGGAAATACGTTGGTATGATTTTAATAATTACAGCTATATTCCTTCAAGCACAGTTAAACTTGGATTAATTAAACCATATACTGTTGAAGTAGTTGACGGTAAATTATTAAACCACGATGGAAGTATACATGTTTGTGATGGTACTGAATTTTATGATACATCGGACACTAATTTTGATATTGTATCTGCATGCTTGTTAGAACTAGAAACAAGAATTGTAGCTGGACTAATTGATACTCATTATATTATACAGCAACAACTTGCTGACACTTTACCCAATGCAAACCGTACTACAAGTAATAGTTGGTCGGATATGACTGATATACTTGACGATTGGTATAATACATATGCTACTAAAAATAAGTTAGTAGGGTTTAACAGTGCCGCATATTATGATGCTGGCGATGAATTTACTTGGAACTATAGAAGTGTAGGCCCTAACATTGGCGGCTGGAAAGGTATATATTCCTATTACTTTGGCACAGATAGACCACACACGCACCCATGGAGAATGCTTGGACATTATCGTAAGCCAAGTTGGTGGGACGCAAACTACAGCTGGACTAATCCAACAAAACGTGCCGCACTTATCGCAAGTTTAAAAATTGGTGAAATTGGAGACCCGTCCTTAGCCAACAGATATACAGATGTATTGTTTAATCGTTCAGCATATGATTGGGACAACAACACACTTGTAACCAGTGGTGGTATACTTAACGGACCAGTTACAGCTGGCATCGTATCTACTCCAACAGCTATTGAACAATCAAAAAACTTCCAGTTTAATGACTGGGGGCCAACTGAAAATAATTGGAGAGAAACAAGTTTATTTACATTTGCGTTGGCTGAAGCGGCACTATTATTCAAACCATTCCGTGTTTTTGAAAACTTTTATAAACTAAATCATATTAGTACAATTGATAATATCAAGACCAAGTATCCGCAAAAAGTGATAGGCGCACAGCGAGTTAGAAGCAATTTAAAAAATACAGAAATGCATCAGCAATCCACAAACAGAGGAACAATCATAAATGTTATTGTAGACACTCCAGGATCTGGATATAATAATAGCACTACTGTAGATGTTAATAGTACTAAATTTGGTGATAGTAAATTTGTAGTTAGAGTATCTGGCGGCGAAGTTAAAGCAATTAGTGTTGCTGAATCAGTTACTGGCTATTCAGATAATGTATCACTTAGTATAACTGGACCAATTGGCGCCAGCGGTGCAACTGCTAGTGGGTTTACTGATATTATTGCTCCAGTAATACCCGGCTTAAACAGTATGGTAGTTGAATGGGCCAGTAACTATAATATTACGCCAGACGACCTTATTGAAAGTTTTGGAAATCTACAAAGTGAATTAATGCTTCCAATCGGTGGATACACTGATAAAAATATTATCTCTATATTGCTAGATAGTAGCTATCAAAAAGGACCAGTGGAAATACCAAAACAGGACTATAGTATTGTATTAACTAAAAGTTCGCCAATCAAGAAAGTATTTTATTCTGGACTTGAGATTACCAAGGGTGATTTTGGATACAGTGTATCTGGATTTGATACAACCAACAGAACCTTTACTGTGTATCCTGTTAGTGAAGGCGGACATGTTAGCAAAATAGATATTGGCAATTTAGATGTTAAAAGATTCCACAAATATAGAAACAATACTGTAAACTATACATATGGACACACATTCCTTAAACGTCAAGACTTGTTTAACTTTATACTTGGACTAGGGGAATATTACAAAACACAAGGATTTGAAGTTGAGGCTCGATGGTTACAGGATGCTCGTACTGCAATGGAATGGAGTCTCACTGAGTCTCCAAGCCCGTTATATATTAACGGAATTTTAGATACACTAGAGTTTACACAAGGACCAGTGGGATATGTAGACTACATAGGCTACAGTTATGATGGTACTTCTAATATTATCAACAGCGACAAAAAACAAATTAAACCAAGCCAGATGTTAGTATTACGCAATGATACAACAACTGAATTTAGTTTAAAAGATACTACAAAGGAAATGTTTGGTCTTAATGTAAGTGTTGTTGAATACGAACATATTATTGCACTAAACAACCTTAGCCAGTTTAGTGATATTACACATGACCCAGTTACTGGTATTTCACATACACGAGTTAAATTGGAAGGCGAACGTACACGTAATTGGAATGGACGCATTGAAGCTCCTGGATATTTGGTTAAATCAGATGGAATTATGAGTAACTTGGAAACAAGTGTACGTGAAGTTGAACGTGATAATATTAATAGTGATAGTAAAACACTCAACCTATCTACTAGACAAACTGCAAGATTTAATACTGGATACATTGAAGGAAGCTATTTAAGTAATACATTTATTGAAGACAATGCTGGATATAATTTTGGTAAAGGACTACGTAAAATGAAAGGCACAACTATTGCTGTTGATGCATTTATGCGTAATCAAAATTTATTTGGAACTAATCAAAGCCATGACATATATGAAGAGTGGATGGTCCGCTTGGGAGATTACGGTGATACCCAAAAGCGTAATCCAATTGAAATACAACTTGATAGTGACTTTATTAAAACTAATCCACAGGCATTACGCTTTAATGAAAATTATGTTAGCGACAATGCTGGCGACCTTATAATAGATTATCACAGTGGTAGCACTGGTCTTATTACTGGCGACTTAACTATACCGTTTGAGGTGTTACCGCCAGAATACAATAACACAAGTAGTATTAGTGCAAGTAAGAAGTTTAAATCACATTTACCACTAGCTGGATTACCATTAGCTAGTGAAGCTGAACACAAATTAAAAAGTATTGACGATATTGGTAGTGCATATAGCATCCTAGCAGACTATGCTAGACTTCCAAATTGGAGTGCAGTTGTTGCATACAAAACTGGCGATATAGTGCGTAAAGCAGGCAAAGTATATCAGTTAAATATTGCAACCACCGGCTTGAGTAGCATAAGCAATCCTCTTACTGCACGTGCTACGGTATTATATCCAAGTGTGCCTAGTGGACAAACATTAATAGTTGATGGTACAACAATTACGTTTAGTAAAACAAGTACTACTACTACATACGATACTATTAATATTGATGGTTCAATTAATAATCCAACATCGCCTAACAATAGTACACTCATTATTGATGGATCAACTATAGTTTTAGATAAAACTGTATCTACAGTAAACTATCAGCCTATTGTAGTAACTGGAACAGTTGGAAACCCAGCTATAACTGGTAATGTTGGAGAGGGACTATTGATTGATGGCGTATTTGTTGATCTTGTGCAAGATACTAGCATTACAACTAATATTAGTGCGCTAAGTGCATTAGAACAAGGATTCTCACCAGCGTTTGTAACAAATGCAAGCGAAAATACTATAGCAGTTGCTAGAATTAATACACTAGAAGATTTACGTGTAGCATATACTGCGGTTGAAGGCAGCGGTGCGTGGATTACATGGATTGGAAATTATTATACTGGATCATATTCCAACAGTGGATTAAACATACCATTCCTAACTACTGAAATTTCCGGTGCAAATGCTGGATATGTTACAGAAATGACAGCATTACTACAGAATGATGTTGATATTGTTAATGCTTGTACAAACCAAAGTTATACCACTAGCAGTTTACCAACAACTAGTGATAGAAATACATCAGTAAATGCGTTATCAACTGGTACATACATGGATGATTTTGCAGTATTTGTAAAAATTGGCGGAAACATACTAACTGGATCAACTGTAGCCACAGTGAATACCACAGTACCACGTGTATTTGATATTGATGAAATAATTACTGAAATTCAAAGCACATTAACCAGTGCTGGTAATTCTACTATTACTCCAAGTAAGAACAGTAATAACCAATTGGTAATTACAAAAGTAGCAAGTGCTGGAGATTCAAGTCTAACAATTGGTAGTGCTGGCAGTAATAGTGAAGTAGGATTTAGTACAAACAGTGAAGTATATAATTCACAAACAAGCACAGTAGTAAGTGGTGGTACACTTACCCTTAGTGAAATAGTACAAGAAATTAATGACGCTTCACTAAGTGGTGTAAGTGCATCAATAAATGGAATACAACTACGTATTCAAAGTGTAAACCAAAGTATTGTTATTGGTGCAGGAACAGCAAATGCCAATGTTGGTATTAACGTAGGTACTACAAATGCAACCAGTAATGTTACTACAGCACCTACAGATTCACAAATTTATGATATTGTTGACCAAATTAATAGTACAGCAATCAGCGGAATTACAGCATCCAACATTAATAATAACTTGGTGTTAACTAGTACAAATGATACACTTGTTATAGGATCCGGTACAGCAAATGCTAGTATCGGACTATCAGCTGGAACAACCACAGCATCAACTACAGTTACAAATACATTTAATGCTAGTGACTGGAATCAAATTGAAGACCCAGCTAATTCAAAACTAAGCACATGGGTATTAGATAACATTGGAATTACAACTACTGACTATAGTAGATCAGCTGGATATAATGTGTATCAAACATTTGATTATGATTTTGAAATCGATGAGATTTGTGCTGGTAACGAAACTGGCGATGATGCACTAATTAAAATGTCCGTCAACCATAATCTATCAACTGGAGATTATGTAGTTATAATGAATAGCACATGTACTCCAAGCGTTGATGGAATACATCAAGTTACACGTGTAGATGCCCCAACTTATTTTTATATTGACAAATATATTGAAACACAAGGTACTGGTGGGAAATTATTAGCATTGCGTCCTACTAAGTTTAATACTAACATAGAGTTAACAAATACATTAACAAATGTCAAGTATTACAACAACAACAAAGGTTGGCGTGTAGGTATGCTAGCATATGTTGATAACGTTATTAACGGTAGTACTAGTACTGAATTAGGTGCAGTATATCAAGCAGTACAGGGTACTACTGGCATTGAATTTGAGAAGCTACGAGGTCAAGCAAAGCGTACAGACAACACAATGATTAAAAATGCAATTTTGTATAATACACAAACGCAACAAACTGTACAAACATTTGAAGTATTTCATCCACTAGCTGGTATTATTCCAGGTGTAGTTGATGCTGAGCTATCTTACAAATTAAATTTCGATACAGCAAATTACACTAATACGACTGATGGTGCATACACAATAACAGATTCAAATTATTGGGATGAACAACATATTGGAGAAACATGGTGGGATATAAGTAACGCAGTGTATTATGATTATGAACAAGGTGATCTTGTTTATAAACAAAGCTGGTGGGCAACATTATTCCCAACTAGTAGTATTGATATATACGAATGGACCAAGAGTACAGTCACACCAGATGAATACGAAGCTGAAGTCCGTGCTGGTACTATTGTTGATGGTATACAGTTAAGTGGAACTCCATATATACGTGATGGCGAATACGGCGAAGCAGTATACTACTGGACTGAGCTTACTGAGTATAATATTTCCAGTGAACAGGAAGAAACATTTTATTACTTCTGGGTTAAAAATAAAACAACAAGAACTGGTGATAGTCGTCAATTTACAACAACTCAACTGACAAATATACTTAAAGATCCAGGTGCATTTGGATATAATTGGGTTGCATCATCTGGTAGTAGTACAAACCAAGATCAAGAAAACAGTATACTAGTAAGCAACTTAGAGACATTTATCAATAATGGCGAAAGTGCATTACAACTAAACTTTGCTAATTCAGATATTGATTTACATCGTGAATATGTATTACTAGCAGAAAACGATCCAGCTACAGTAATTCCAGAGTGGCTACACATGGGATTACGTGATAGTATTGCTAGTTTTGATCAAAACTCAGTAACTGAAGCATACACTGTATGGAACTCTGCTGCACCTTATACACAAGGGCAGTTGGTACAAGCATCTGATGGTACCTTCCACCGTGCATCAGCGGCTAACACTAATAACGATCCAGTAACTGATTCAATCAATACTTGGAGCCAGATATATGTTAGTAAAGTTAATCCTGACACAACTGATATAGATATAAATCAAGCAACAGTTGAAATACCTCAACCAAATCCTGTACCTGACAGTAATTTACATCCACTAGCACAATATGGTAGTATGATACGTCCAAGACAGAGTTGGATCAAATACTTGAGTGAAGCTAGACGAGTATTGGTTGACAAATTAAATCGCCAGTTACTTAACATAAATTTAATTGATACTGTTAAAGATTGGGACAAAGTTTTAAATTCAACAATTGTTAGCGGACAGCATAGTTATAAAATTAATGACTATTGGGCGTACACTGACTGGATGGTAGATGGCTTTATTGTTGGACAAGATACTGATCGAACAGTTACCTTGCGTAGTGAACTTTCACTTGTTCCTGGTGTTGCCGGAGAGACAGCAAGGGTACTTAAAAGTTCGCCTAATGAAACAGAACGAAGAGAGCAGATATTTAAATATAGTGGAACAACTTGGGAACTACAATTTAAAGAGAAAGCAACTATACAGTTTAAAAATCTATTGTGGGATTACAATAAAGAAGATTTTGGTTGGGATACTGGCAATTGGGACTTTACACTGTGGGATCATGATCCTGGTGCAATGTTGGGTGAGATACTAGATACATTAAGACTTGACATTTTTGTAGGGCAATTCCAGCCATTATATGCTGATATGTGGTTTACAATGCTAAATTATATCAATAGTGAGCAGAATAATCTTGACTGGGCGTTTAAATCAACGTATATTAAAGCAGTGATTAAACATAACTTAGATAAAAATACCAAACTATTCGAGCTTGATAGAATAGATGATGTAATTGACTACATAAATGATGTTAAGCCGTTCCATACCAAAATGCGTAATTTGTATACACAGCGTGATAAATTGGAATCATTGACAGTAACAGCACAAGAGATTATGTATGGAATAAACATAACAGAAAGATTAGATGCTCATGCAAATACTGGATTTGATGGTGTATTATTGGAAGGCGGCGAAAATTGGGCAATTGGTACAAATACTGATGCTAGTTTGTTTACAACACAAGAAACAGCAAGTGGAGCAGACATAAGTAATAATACAATAACAGTGGATGCCAGCAATATTAGTATTGACGGCAGTGATAGTGAGTTTTCAGATATATATGCAACTCAAGGGTTCCTGCAACCACAGTATGCAGGGCATGGAACTGAACTATATCCAGCATATTTTGATGAAGCATTGGAATTACGTGTTACAACAAATGTTACTGGTAGTACTGAAGACGCAAATAGTAAACGATTCAGAATGTTTGTGGATAGTAACCGTGAAACTGAATCAGTGGTAATTAATACTAATACTACTTTAAGTAGTGATATCACAGCTACATCAACGTCGATTCCAGTAACAAGCGGAGCAGCGTTGTATAATAAAACATTATACACTGCAACACCAGATCAATTGGGTGTAGTATGGATTGGAAATGAACGTATTACATATACACATATTGAAAACGATGTACTAATAAATTGTACTCGAGGTACCGGCGGTACGGGCAGTACAACACACAGTAATGGCAATACTGTATACGAAGCAGGTCCTCCGGTACGTATACCAGCACTAGACGAGCTTCAGGACTACGGACAGCAACTACAACCAGCATTTAATGACTTTGGGAAAAGTATAACTGATGCAACTAGTGTTAGTAGTGAAGCCAAGTTTGTATATGACAACGGATAAAATACTAAGATTATAAAA
>ERZ1046568.2809-NODE-2809-length-10949-cov-4.618597_pt1 | contig 10949 bp, 10 predicted proteins | sample MGYA00383092_ERZ1046568 | MGnify/ENA primary metagenome ERZ1046568 (study PRJEB29581, sample SAMEA5548362) | metagenome | biome: marine; feature: coastal; material: water | depth 1 m | study: Short-term variability in the microbial, nano- and picoplankton... | reverse complement strand
AAATGCTAGATACTAATGAACTTGATATAGCCCTAGTGCTGACAGAAGGTATAGTGAAACACATACATGGCGGTAGTGAATGTAGGATAATTCAGCAATATGTGAAGTCACCCTTAATATGGGGAGTTCATAGTGCAGTTGGTAGGAAATTCTCTTCTAAAGATCTCAGCCAAGCAAGAATAGCTCGGAGTAGATTTGGTAGCGGCAGCCATCTTATGGCATACGTCCATGCAGAACAGAAAGGTTACGAAATTTCGGAAGATAGTTTTGTTACCGTTCAGAATATTGATGGTGCGATTGCTTCTTTTGAGCGAGATGAGTCTGATATTTTACTTTGGGAAAGATTTATGACTCAGCCCTATGTAAATGAAAATAAAGTAGATCGGATTGGACTATGTGTTAGCCCGTGGCCCTGTTTTATGATGGTGGCCGGACCGAAATACTTAAATAAGCAAAGTGAAACGATAGAACTTTTAAGCTCAGCGATTTTAGAATCAATAAATAAGGCTTCCAAAATGAGCGATATTGTTGAAAAAATAGCAGAAATGTACGGGCTTGAATTATCCCAAGTAAAACAATGGTATTCTGGGGGAGAATGGCAATCCTCTAATTGGTTGTCTGGTAAGATGTTAGACAATGTAACTGAAACACTACATCGTGTAGGATTAGTCGAACAGCCTAAACTAGAAGCGGCAAACCTCTGTATTGAGAATGCTAATCTATACTAGGATTAAAATCTGAATTGTAAACTTCCCTCTATTAATGGAGCAATTCCTGAACTTGCGTAATCTTCAGTTCTAAAGTCATAATTTAGGTCTTCAACAATAAATGCAGAAGCTTCTAATCGTAAGCTTTCTGTGACACCAAAACCTCCAGTGATTATGAATCCAGCACTGCCATTATAAAATGCACCTAATCCCAATGAGTGTCTACTAGCTATCTCTGCCACATTCTGAAAACCAATGTAATCCAGTTCTCCAAATCGAAAGTTGGCTAAATGCAATGAGTGTGTAATTCTAATATTCCGATTAGCATCCCAAGTATACATTACATTGATATTGTTCTCTAGTGCAAACACGCCTTTACCTATTATTACAGTAGTATCAATTATAGTAGGGTTTGATATTGAACCGGTATCTATAATATTGTCTGGATAAAGGAATTTTTCAGGTCTATTAAGCTTATTGATCCCTATACCCACAACTAATCCATTTGACTCATACGCCATTCCAAAACCCAAGTCTAAACCTGACATTTTCCCTTCCTCACTACCATCCTGATTATAACGAAACTTGTTCGGAGTGAAAATCTTACTAAACTCTTGCAGTTTAGTGGTATGATTAAAAGCATCTAGACTTAAGCCTACCATAAAAAAGCTTCCTTATTGGGCTAATGGTAAGCGAAAAGAAGAGTAAACTCCTATTTTCGTTTCACCAAATAGTCTGTCTTCAATACTTAGTGATTTTACTCCCACACGAACATTATCCCCTACGGCAAATTCAGCCAAAGCTAGGTAAGCTGGTGTTTGATTCTCTTCCGCCAACGGATTAACCACATACGAAGTACTTATTATTCCCCTTGAATAGTCTATGTTCTGTAAAGCTGGGTTTAAAAAGCCGAGCGGTTTGTTACTTCCTAAAGTATTAAGCTGTCCAAAGGCTGAAACACATAGGAACATTGAGCCGAAAACCAGTAGTAACTTCTTCATTATCGGCCTTTGTTTTAAGTGAGTTCTAAACTACTGAGATTATCTAGCATGTTTTTGACCAAAACTTCTAAATTGAACTTCTCTTTCCATCCCCAGTGTTTTCTAGCTAATGAATCATCAATACTTTGAGGCCAACCATCTGCTATTTTCTGTCGAGAGTCTATTTTATAATTTAATTTGAATTCAGGAATATGCAGTTTTATCTGTTGAGCTAACTCCTCAGGATTGAAAGAAACACCAGAAATATTATAGCTGCTCCTTAATCCTATCTTCTCTGCTGGAGCATCAGTTATTTCTAATGTGGCTCTAACAGCATCTTCCATATGCATCATTGGAAGCGTGGTGGTCTTATTTAAAAAGCTTGTGTATGACTTATTCTTAATCGCTTCATGAAAAATCTCAACTGCATAATCGGTAGTTCCGCCTCCTGGTAATGATTTCCAACCTATCAAGCCTGGGTATCGGATACTTCTTACATCTAACCCATATCTTGTATGATAATACTCACAGTATCTTTCTCCTGCAAGTTTTGTGATGCCATAAATCGTATTTGGTTCTAAGATGGTGCTTTGAGGAGTATTTACTCTAGGAGTAGTAGGCCCAAATACCGCAATGGAACTAGGCCAAAAAATACGTTTAACACCGTATTCTAAACAAGCGTCAAATATGTTAAATGTACCATCCATATTTAGCTCCCATCCAAATTTTGGTTTAGCCTCTGCAGTTGCTGATAATAAAGCTGCCAGATGATATACTATCGTTGGCTTATGAGTAGAAAAGACCGACTTTATCTGCTCTTTGTTTAAAACATCTAGAATTTCAAATGTACTCGAAGTAAATATTGGATTATCTGATGTTCTAATATCGCTCGCTACGACATTGCCACTACCATAGATACCTTGCAGATTTTCTACTAGCTCTGTCCCTACTTGACCGCAAGCTCCTATTACCAGTACCTTATCCACCATAGAATGTCTTGATTTCCCAGATACAAAAGTAGTAAAACGACAGAAATACTAATGCCATTTCTTTTCTCCTGCTGGAAGTGCAATAGCTAAATGATTTTCACGCGGTGGTATAGGACAGGAGAAATCCTTGTTGTAAGCACAGTAAGGATTATATGCTAAATTGAAATCAATAATCGGCTCTTTCAAATCAGCAAGTTTAAAGTCTAAATACCTCCCAGCTCCATAACTTTTTTTACCATTGGTCAAATCTTTGAAAGGTAAGAATAGATAATCCGGTTGTTCTACATTTTGGTAGAGTGTCAATACTAATTCCTGACCCTGTATTTCAAAACCAAGTTTGCCAAATCGTCTATACTCAGGAAGTCTATCCGTACTAGTTTGCATCTCAAACACTTCTCCATTTTCGATGGCAGTAAAGGCAGCTCGAACCCTATATTTTTCATTAACTGGGAAGTAATGTAATGTTCCAATTTTAGAAATATCCCCTTTTTCTAACACTCCGTTTGCCCCACTGAGAAACATAACAGAAGTACTGTCTCTAATATGAGCTATTTGCTTTTCATACGGAGATAAATCTTCAGATTCTGCATTTTGATCTGCCGGTGCTTGTGTCTCCCACTTGGAAGTGTTGTCACAGGCTACTATGAGTAATAGTAAAAATAGATATACGAATATATTTTTCATTTTTTTGGATTAAATAAATGAGAATAGCCAATCTGTATGGAGTAATTCCAAGGTAAATATCCAAGTAATGTTGAACCAACTGTCAAATCAACTGCATTGTAATCAGTAATGGTATTCTGTGCTGATAAATTTATGGTCCCTGTGGATCTTCCCCGGTCTTGGTCAAATTTATTAAATATTCCATAAACATACTCCCCTTGCATCCAAAAGTTTGGAGTACCCTGGTAGCCTACTAAAGCCGCACCATTTATATAATTTCCATCCAGTTCAGGCCTAAAAATAAAAGTACCCGCGGACCTAAGTTTATCTGTTAGTTGATAGCTCCAGATAAGATCCACGCTAGCTTCAACCCAAAATCTTCTTGGCGTCTCTACTCTTTCCGTACCGTACCCAACCAATGTGATCATACTAGAAAGTTTTAGTTTATCCCCGTTGTAAATTCTTTGTTTCAGACCAATTACAAGTGGAATACTGAAATAAGAGGAAACTACCGTGCTATCATTATCAGGAAAACTGAAATTCTGATATACAAAGTTGGGCAGGGATAGCCTCGCCTCTGTGCTTTCAGATAATCCATATCGCAAATTAGCAGATGGAAAAACGAAGGACTGTATAACACGTGGTGGGTCAAACTGACTTGAATAAACGAACCTAGAGAATTTTGTCCAATCATAATTTAACCCGGTTTCTATTTGTAAGCTTTTTTGTGGTACTACATTTACACTATTTGTAAAAGCAGGACGATCGGTGTCTATTTGTGCGAATGTGATTGAACAAATAAGCAGTATCGTAATATGAAGTATCAATCTCATTTATTAAACAACAAAAAAGAGGCTCCGCAGTTTATAAAGTTATCAGGTGCTATTTCATTTAATCCTAGACCTCCGGTTAGGTCTATTTGTATATCATTGTTGATCAAGTAGGTAAATCCCCCATTAATCAAGTGAAGTTCATCTCCATTATTAGTCAAGAATCCGTAAGGCTCAATGTACACTTTAAGCTTCTCTGTTATTCCATACCCTAAGGCTAAAGTATAACTAGTAGTAGGATTTGGAGTTAGACCATTCCAAGTCAGTCCGTATTGTACAGAAATATTGAACTTTTCGGCGAGCTTATAGGTTAAAGGAATTAAAAACTCAGGTGCAACTTTGACATCTTCTGGAGCAGTGAAATCTCCCGATGTAAGTTCTGGAATGTATAAATGCCCAAGGAAACCGATACTGACTTTTTCAGACTTGTAAAGATTCGTTTTGAAACCGATGAACGATGTGTTAAACCCTCTTCTTGGATCTAAGATATCTGGAGGAAAATCTATTAAGGGATGATTTATAAAAATAATTTTTTGCTGTTGAACATTCCAGTTAAATCTAATTTCAACGCTTTCAGTTAGACCAAAACGTAATAAGGTTGTATTTAAGGTTAGGTTTCTGTCCTCTCGCACCCCCAAGGTCCGAAATGTAGATTTGTCATTCTCTAAAATAAACCCGGTCTCTACTTGTAGAGCTCCTTTTGGGACCACATTAGGACTTTCAGTGAAGTCTGGCCTATCTGTTTCTATCTGAGCTAAACACTGATAAACACCTAGTATAAAAATTATGGTTGAGAATCTCCACACAATTTCAAATATAGAATACTATTCGTCTATCCCTTCAAGCATAAATAAGAAGGCAAATTCTTTGGCAGTATCTTTTAACGCCTCAAATCTTCCGCTTGCTCCACCATGGCCTGTATCCATATTGCAATCCATAATAAGAATATTGTCATCCGTTTTTAGCTCTCGCAGTTTTGCCATCCATTTTGCTGGCTCCCAGTATTGCACTTGACTGTCATGTAATCCTGTAGTAATAAGCATATTCGGATAATTCTTTGCCTCTACATTATCATACGGGGAGTAACTTTTTATGTAGTGATAGTATTCCTCGTCATTTGGATTTCCCCACTCGTCGTACTCTCCAGTAGTAAGTGGTATGCTATCATCTAGCATGGTAGTCACTACGTCTACAAAAGGAACTTGAGCGATGACACCTTTCCATAATTCAGGTCGCATATTGATCACTGCTCCCATTAGTAATCCACCGGCACTACCACCTTGAGCATAGAGCTTATCTGGCGATGTGATACCTTCTTGGATTAGATGCTCAGTACAGTCTATATAGTCGTAGAACGTATTTTTCTTATTCAGCAATTTACCTTTTTCATACCACGGTCTGCCTAGGTCTTCACCTCCTCGTATATGTGCGATAACATAGACAAACCCTCTGTCTAGCAAAGTCAGTCGGATAGAACTAAAATAAGAATCAAGTGAATGTCCGTAGGAGCCGTAGGCGTATAGAAGGGTTGGACGTTCCAATGGCCTAGAGTTGTCTCCTTCTTCTAACTTACGATAAACGACACTCATTGGCACTTTTTCACCATCTCGGGCCGTAGCCCAAATACGCTTACTTTCATATAAGCTTTCCTCATATCCTCCTATTACTTCTTGCTGCTTGAGGAGAGTCTTTTCTCTTGTATTCAAGTTGTAATTGAAGGTGCTACTTGGAGTTGTCATACTGGTATAGCCAAATCTCAAAATATCAGTATCAAACTCAGGGTTAATGCCTGACCAACAGTCATACGTTTCTGACTCGAACTGCATATAATGCTCTTCTCCGTCTTCTTGATTGATAACTCGCATGTGATTTTGACCATTTCTACGCTCCTCTACCGCCATATGATTTTTGAAAATCTCTAAGCCTTCTATCAAGGTGTCCTGCCTGTGTGCAATGACTTCTTTCCAGTTAATCCGCTCAGTTAAAACTTCATCTGTTTCCATAAGTCTGAAATTCTGAGCCTCCCAATTGGTCAAGATATACCACTTATTCTCAAAATGACTAATACTGTATTCCATTCCTCTCACTCGAGGCTGGAAAATCTTGAATTCATCTCTAGGTCTATCCGCTGGAATGAATTGATATTCACTTGTGATACTTGCTCCGCTGCTTATGATAACATACTTCTTGCTCTTACTTTTTCCTACACCACAATTGAAGGTGTCGTCTGATTCTATATATCTTACTTTATGCTCTTTTGTGACTAAGTCATACGACATAATTTTATAGCTCCTTAGCGTTTTCTCATCCCTGAGTGTGTAGAAGATAGTCTTATTATCATTTGCCCAAACAGCTCCTCCAGTAGTTCCCTTAATTTCCATATCTAGTAATTCTCCCGTTTCTAGATTCTTAAGTCTTAAAGTGTAAATCCTCCTGCTTACCGTATCTTCACTATACACACAAAGAGTGTTATCCGTGCTTATCCCAAAGCTTCCTAATTGATAGTAAGCATGGTCCTTTGCCATATCATTTACGTTGAAGATTATCTCCTCTGCACTCGCTTCCTCAAATGACTCTCCACCCTTTTTTCGACAGTAAATAGGATATTCACCTTCTGAAATAAATCTGGTATAGTACCAGTATCCATTCTTTATGAAAGGAACACTCTCATCATCTTTCTTTATTCTTCCCACCATTTCTTCATACAAGTTCTTCTGAAGATTCTCAGTTGGTTGTAAAACTTCTTTGGTATAGGTGTTTTCGGCATTTAAATAATCTATGACCTCAGGGTCTTCGCGTTGGTTCATCCAGAAATAATTATCTACTCGCAAATCGCCGTGAATCATTAATTCTTTCGGATTTTTTTTCGCTACTGGTGGTTGCATGGTGCAATGATAGCTTTGGAAAAAGATATTTCCTTACTCGGTCAGAAGATCAACTTTTCTAGACTATCTCTGATTAATTCTAATCTGTATTCCCCAGGAAATGACCGAGAAATAGGAAAAAGGAACGAATGTTGTATTTAATTTGTTTTATCATTAAACGTGCTTCACTACACCATACATAGCAGCACTCCTAGCAGCGAATGGGTCACTTTCATACACGGAGCTGGCGGAAGTAGCAGTATTTGGTATAAACAAGTACGTGCTTTTCAGAAGCATTATAACGTTCTACTAATTGATTTACGCGGCCACGGAAAATCTAAAAACCCTATTTACGAAAAGTTAAAATGTTACCAATTTGACAACATTGGAAATGAAGTAATAGAGGTACTGGATTATCTCAAAATAAAATCTACTCACTGGGTAGGCATCTCACTTGGGACTATAATCATCAGAGAAATAACAGAACGTTTCCCGGAAAGAACGCGAAGTATGATAATGGGAGGAGCTATTATGAAGATGAATTTCAGAGGCCAAATACTTATGAGAGTGGGAGTGCTCCTCAAGTCCGTTGTTCCTTATTTACTGCTTTACCGATTTTTTGCTCATATAATTATGCCTAAAAGTTCGCATAAGGAGAGTAGAAATTTATTTATAAACGAAGCTAAAAAGCTATATCAAAAAGAGTTTAAACGCTGGTTTACGCTTGTAGCAGATATAAATCCTCTGCTGAAGTATTTCCGGTTTAAAGATGCTGGTGTTCCTACACTTTATATTATGGGGGAACAAGATCATATGTTTTTGCCAAGTATCTCCAAAATAGTAAAGGACCACGAAAGTGCTATGTTACAGGTAATCCCAGCATGTGGGCATGTCGTAAACGTTGAGCAGCCACACATTTTCAACCAAAAAGCTATAGAATTCTTGACTGCAAACTAGCCTTTCTTTCTCCTTAATCTAGCATAAGGACGATATCTCTTACTCGATAAATAGTCGGACACTATTGCCTTCCGAAAACCATTTCACCATAATTCCATTTTAACCAGCCTAAAGAAGGCTAATTTTGGTTACTTTAGAAACTCTACTTAGGTCATTTTTCATCGTAATATTGCAACGTGAGCACAGCGTTATATCTCGTCCCGAATTTTATAGGAGAATTTGACAAAGAATACTTACCTAAGCGAACTCTAGAAGAGACCTATCAAATCACTCATTTCATAGTAGAAAGAGAAAAAACAGCTCGTGCTTTTCTGAAGGCTATTCAGCACCCTACACCACAAAATGAGTTTGTGTTTATGGAATTAGATAAGCACAATAACTATGCAGGGTTTAAAGCATTTTTTAACGACCATATCACAAATCACTCCATAGGCGTGCTTTCAGAAGCTGGCTTGCCTGCTATTGCAGATCCTGGTAGTGAGGTGGCTAAATATGCCCATCAAAAAGGAGTGAAAGTCATCCCTCTAGCGGGTAGTTCATCCTTATTTCTTGCCCTGATGGCTAGCGGATTCAATGGACAAAACTTTAAATTCAACGGATATTTACCAATAGATTCTCGAGATAGAATGATAGCTCTGAAAGATATGGAAGTGCGTTCTAGAAAAGCGTCTCAAATCTTCATGGAGGCCCCCTACCGAAATAATCAGTTTTTAGAATTCTTAATCAAAAACTTACAAAACAATACGAAATTATGTGTGGCAGTAGATATCGAAAAAGAAGGAAAAGAAACCATTATATCAAAGTCTATATCTCAGTGGAAGCCTCGGGAAATTGAACTCCATAAGAAGCCTGCAATCTTTATTATAGAAGGTTAACGCCTTCTGCCAGTGTACTCCATAGCCTCACCTTTACCGAAGCCATAGCTAAACCCAAAAGTGATAAATCTGCCACGCAGGTTTCTACTGTATAGATAAAATTCTGGTTGAATAGCCTCAGTTTCGTTAATGCGTGAAGCGAAAATATCTCTAACACTTAAACTAAGGATTGTTCGCCCATTCATCATTTTTTTCCGTACTCCAATATTGGCGAAAACCATACCAGATTGAATTCCTTGAACCGTCTGTACTTTGGATCTAAATTGCCCGGTACTTTCTATATCGAAATCAAATGGTAGTTTTACCTTTCCCTTGATTTTAGATGTCCAGATTGCTGCTGTAAAGTCGAAATCCGTTCCTTCAAAAGAACCGACTCTTTCAAAAATACTATAGTTGAAATCTCCATTAAACGAGACTCTGTTTGAAAATGAATACTTACCATTAATCTCTATACCAGTAGATTGACTGGTCCCAATATTGTATGGGGCGGTTCTACTGACATTCTCTTCTACAATGGCTACACGATCAATTTTATTGGTAGTATATTTAACATATAAACTTGTATTTAAAGAAAGTTTCTTCTTGGTGAAAATCGAAGATACTTCATAAGAATCCGTAAACTCTGGCAATAGGTTCGGATTTCCTTGGCGAATAGCGAAATCATTTCGGATATTAAAAAACGGATTTAAATCACGCATTCTAGGGCGGAATATTCTTCGCGAATAACCTGCTTGAACACTAAAATAATCTGTAAGTTTATAGGATGAATGTACAGTAGGGGAAAAATTTAGATAATTCTGATTGTTGCGTTCATTTGTGTTTTGCAGCAGGGTGTTTAACTCTGTGTTTTCCACACGAAGTCCGAGCTTCAAACCCCATTTGTCATCTTCATATGCTCCAGTGGTGTAAACCCCTAGAACATTCTGAATGAACTCAAAGTTATTTGTTTGACGGTCATCAATTTCCCACTCGTTCCCAATTAAATTACTTACTGAGAAGTCATTACCTACATCCATACTCACAAATTGAGATCCTAGCTCCAATGTTATTTTTTCAGAAATTGGATTAATGTAGTCCAAGTTAAACGTATATCTCATTTCGTCAAACTTAGTTGCTGTCTGTTGCTCTTGAACTCCTGAAAACTTTTCTATTTCCTCGTTGCTAAAATTAGAATTCTGATCCTTACCAAAAAATTTCCCTATAGCGGAAAATAGTAAATTGTGATCTTTTTTGTCCTTGAAATCCTTTTTATAGTTCAACTCATAGTTCCATTTTGGATTATCGGCAGAAGCCACTTCTATCCTATTCCAACTAGAAATTAGCTCATTATTCTCATCTAATCTATCAAATTTTGTTTCTGATGGTTGTTCCTCAATTTCATAAGCAAAACTTCCAGAAAGCGTAATCACATTTAAATCGTTTATGTAATAATCTGCTCCTAGATTAAAATTATAAAAGAACTCATTTCTGTACTCAACTCCAGAGCTAATAACAGAAGTATTAGATGTTAAATCACGATTAATGTTTTCCCGTTCCCTAGAGTCTATTAGACTCTTATCTAACCTTTAGTCTAAAAATCTAGACCAATTAAATTTATCAGTTCGATAAATCAAATGGGATATAGTCTATTTTATACATATTGATTTTTTTAGATCTTACTAGGTATTAATTTTTAATCACTTTAATTGTTTGATTTAAATTATTACCTAAACGTAAGAAGTAAATACCCGTAGGTAAACTATCTAGGAACACTATTGTTTTCTTTTCTTCAATTAGACCATTGAGTACCTCTCTTCCCAAACTAGAGAAAACGTAATACTTTTCTCCAATTAGTATATTATTAACTTCAAAATAGAATGTTCCCATCGTTGGGTTTGGGAAGACGACGGATGCTGATTGATTCTCTAAAAATTCTGAAGTAGCTTTTTGGCCATATACAGCCTCGCAATTTTCGATCGCTTTCATTGGATTTATATTGCACGCTCGAAAGGAAAAATTCTGACAAAGATTAACAAAATGTTCAATAGCTGTCTCTTCTGCATCAGTGATTACATCTCGAGCACTCCAATTATCTGAAGGTAAAA
>ERZ1046568.2801-NODE-2801-length-10986-cov-10.975666_pt1 | contig 10986 bp, 7 predicted proteins | sample MGYA00383092_ERZ1046568 | MGnify/ENA primary metagenome ERZ1046568 (study PRJEB29581, sample SAMEA5548362) | metagenome | biome: marine; feature: coastal; material: water | depth 1 m | study: Short-term variability in the microbial, nano- and picoplankton... | reverse complement strand
GCATCGGTGCCGATATAGCCAAGCATGGTTGCCATATTTGGCGCAATCATGCCTGACCCTTTGGCAATGCCGCATATATCAACCGACACCCCGTCAATCATACATGTTGCATGGGCGCCTTTGGCGAATGTATCGGTTGTTAGAATGGCATTGGCGGCATCCTGCCAACTGGCATTGCTTTGCGTGACCAATGCCTCAAAATACGGCACCAGCTTGGCCGCATCCAATGGCTCGCCAATCACGCCGGTCGAGGCCACCATGATCGCGCCAGCATCACAATCAAGATGGCTGGCAAGATGATTGACCATTTCATGAACAGCGTCATCGCCGCGACTGCCGGTAAAGGCATTGGCATTGCCAGCATTGGTGATGATCGCGGCGGCGGTGCCGGTTTTGGCAATTTTCCGGCTCCAGCCAACGGGTGCTGCGGCTGTATCAGATTGCGTAAACACACCGGCAACGCTGCTTTCAGGTGCCAAGCTGATCAACAGCAAATCATCGCGCCCTTGATAGCGCATACCGCTGGCGGCGGTACCAAGCTTGATACCGGCAATCGGCGGCAGGTCGGGAAAGCTGTCAGGTGCCAGAGGAGAAAGGGTCATGGCAGTGGCTTTTATTGGCTGTTGCCAGCGGCCATTGCATCTTTGCGAATATCGGCAAAACTGCGGAGTTTGATATCCTGTTTTGCGCGCAATTCTTCAAGAACACGGCCTAAGGCTTGCGTTGATAGATTCTGCACAAGCTGGTCACGCATGGCGTCAAGCGTTGGGGCTGGTGCAATCGCTTTTTTATCAACCTTGATGACATGCCAGCCAAACTGGGTCTGGACTGGGACTTTGCTAAAGCTGCCATCGCCAAGCGCAAAGGCGGCATTTTCAAAGGCTGGCACCATCTGGCCACGGCCAAAAGTGCCAAGTGATCCGCCATTTGGCCCGCTTGGTCCGGTTGATTTGGTTTTTGCCAATTCGGCAAAATCTTCGCCTTTTTCAAGCGCGGCAATCACCGCCTTGGCGTCATCTTCGGTTTCAACCAGAATATGTGATGCCGTCACCTGTTCGCGTGATGCGCTGTCGGCGACAAATTTCTGATAGGCATTTTCAATCGCAGCATCATTCACTTCGCCAGCAACCGTCTCGCCAAGCCATGATTCGGCAAGAACGCGGTCAGCGGCAACTTTCATCGCCGCGGCAACATCGTCTTTTTGGTCATGTTTTGCCGTGCGGGCGGCATCGGCGGCAATGCGCGCATCAACCATATCGGTGACTAGCTGGTCGAAATAATTTGCCAGAGGCGTTTGCCGAAATTCATCGGGAAGGCGCTCGGCCTGCCGCATGACATCGTCAAGCCACAAGGTTTCGCCATTGACCGTGCCAACCGGAATCCGGTCGTCATTGGCATGTGCCATCATGCCCATGCCAGCAAAAAGCGCGACGCCTGTTACAAGGCCGATAAACCGATGGGCGAAAATACCATTACGCATTCATAAATCCTCTAAAAATGAACAGGTCTTGCCGCAATCATCGGCGCGCCGTTGGATCGTCAGGAAAAATTCAAATCAAACAAGCCGGTCTTTAACCACCAACCTATGGTGTTAGTGTTAGCGAAGCTAACGTCTAAGAGCAAGCCCGCGCTTGAAAAAGGCGCAATATTCTGCGGCAGACTGGGCGGGGTTATCTACCTTTGGGCGATTTTGCAAAATCACAGGTAAATCGGGAAAAACATACTCAAACAATTGACAAAATTCGCGTCTATACCTATGTCCAATCAGGTGCTTTTCGCACCAGCTTTATATTTGCCGTCCGGCAGCGCATTTGCCACATGGCTGGGGAGTTACGATGTTTGCGTCTTTTGCAAAAAACCTGTTTGGCAGCTCGAATGACCGTATCGTCAAATCGATGCAGCCATTGGTTCAGCAGATTAATGACCGCGAAGCCAATTTTGCCAGCCTCGATGATGATGCCATTCGGGCAATGGTTGGTGATATCCGCCAGAAAATAACCGACGGCGCGTCAAAAGACGATTTTTTAGTTGATGTGTTTGCGCTGGTTCGTGAAGCCGCCAAACGCACCCTTGGCCAGCGTCATTTCGATGTCCAGCTGATGGGTGGTATTGCGCTTCATCGTGGCCAGATCGCCGAAATGAAAACCGGCGAAGGCAAAACGCTTGTTGCGACTTTGGCGGTGGTGCTGAATGCGCTTGATGGGCGCGGCGTTCATGTCGTCACGGTCAATGATTATCTGGCATCACGCGATGCGGCATGGATGAGCAAGGTCTATGAATTTCTGGGGCTAAGTGTTGGCTGTATCACGGGCGGACTTGATGATGATCAGCGCCGCGCCGCCTATGGCTGTGATGTCACTTATGGCACGAATAATGAATTCGGCTTTGACTATCTTCGCGATAATCTGAAATTCAGCCTTGAAGATATGGTGCAGCGCGATTTCAGCTTTGCGATTGTCGATGAGGTTGATTCGATCCTGATTGATGAAGCGCGCACCCCGCTGATCATTTCCGGCCCTGCCGAAACCAATGCCGAACATTATCATGTTGCCGATCAGATCATCCCGTTATTAGTGGATGAAGATTTTGATCTTGATGAAAAGGGCAATAGTGTCTCGCTGAGTGAAATTGGCATTGAACATGCTGAAACCCTGCTTCGCGAGCGTGGTGCCATTGGCGATGCAACGCTTTATGACATTGAAAATGTCGGGCTGTTGCATCATGTCAATCAGGCGCTTCGTGCGCATCGGCTTTTTGCCCGTGACACGCATTATATGCTAAAGGCCGGCGAGGTTGTCATCATTGATGAATTTACCGGCCGCGCCATGGAAGGCCGCCGCTTTTCTGATGGGCTGCATCAGGCAATTGAGGCAAAAGAAGGCGTTGAAATTCAGGCGGAAAACCAGACGCTGGCTTCAGTCACCTTCCAGAATTATTTCCGCATGTATGACAAGCTTGCAGGCATGACCGGAACAGCCATGACCGAGGCTGGTGAATTTTCCGAAATCTACGCATTAGAAGTTATGGCCATCCCGACCAATCGTGATGTTGCCCGTATTGATTATGATGATGAGGTTTACCGCACCAGCGCCGAACGTGACGAAGCCGTGATCGCGCTGATCCTTGAATGCCGGTCACGCCAGCAGCCGGTTCTTGTTGGCACGATCAGTATTGATAAATCCGAACGCCTTTCAGCCGAATTGAAAAAGCGTAAAATCGAGCATCGGGTTCTGAATGCCCGTTTCCATGAAGAAGAAGCCAAAATCATTGCTGATGCTGGCGTGCCCGGTGCGGTTACGATTGCCACCAATATGGCTGGCCGTGGAACCGATATTCAACTTGGCGGCAATCTGGAAATGCGGCTTGCCAGCCTTGAAGCCGAAGGCAAACCAGTTACCGAAGCGGTTACGACCAAGATTGCTGCTGAAATTGAAGCGGCCAAAGCCACCGCGCTTGCCGCTGGCGGGCTATATGTTATTTGTACCGAACGCCATGAATCGCGCCGGATCGATAATCAGCTTCGTGGCCGGACAGGGCGCCAGGGTGATCCTGGCGCGTCAAAATTCTTCTTGTCACTCCAAGATGATCTGATGCGTATTTTCGGCTCGGAAAAGCTGGAAAGCATGCTGTTAAAGCTTGGTCTTGAAGAAGGCGAGGCCATTATGCATCCATGGATTAACAAGGCTGTTGAAAAAGCCCAATCCAAGGTCGAGGCACGCAATTTCGAGATTCGCAAGCAATTGCTGAAATATGATGACGTGATGAATGACCAGCGCCGGGTGATTTTTGACCAGCGCAAGGAAATCATGCGCGCCGACGATGTTCATGACACGGTTGTCGATATGCGCCATGAAGCCGCTGCCTTGATTGTCGAACGGTCAATTCCCGCTGGCACGTATCATGATGCATGGGATTCAGAAACGCTTGATGCCGATGCCCGCCGCGTCTTGGGGGTCGAGGCACCGATTGCCGATTGGTTTGCCGAAGATGGCATTGCCGAACCGGAAATCGAAGCCCGGTTGATTGACGCTGCCGATCGTCATATGGCCGAAAAAGCCGTCCGGCTTGGGCCTGATATCATGCGGATGGCAGAAAAGAATTTGCTTTTGCAGGTGCTTGATCAGCAATGGAAAGAACATTTATTGACCCTTGATCAATTGCGTCAGGGAATCACGCTTCGGGCCTATGGGCAAAAAGACCCTTTGAATGAATATAAGCGCGAAGCCTTTTTGATGTTTGAAACGATGCTTGCCAATATGCGCGAAACCACAAGCATGGTTCTCTCGCATGTCGAGATCCGCCAGCCCGATGAAGACGGCGCGCCACCAGCCGCACCAGCCGAGGCATCTGCCAATGCGAAAGTGTCGCGAAATGCCCCTTGCCCATGCGGATCAGGCAAGAAGTTCAAACATTGCCATGGCGCGCTTTAGCGCTTCCATATCGCTGGTTTCGGGGCTTGTGGTCTCTCTCAATGCCTCTTATCTAAAAGATAGATAGAGTTTGGTGAGGCGGAACAGATGATCAAATATCAATTGATCTGCGATTTGACACATGAATTTGAAGGCTGGTTTCAAACTGGCGCTGCTTTTGATGCGCAGAATGAAGCAGGGCTAATCACCTGTCCGGTTTGTGACAGCGTCAAGGTGCGCCGCGCCCTAATGACGCCCAATCTGGCCAGCCCAAAACGTCGCCGTGATGATGTGCGTCGCTTGCCAATGGCTGAAGCTGGCCATCAGGCTCATCATCAGGCGGGCACCAACGCGCCATCTTCTCAAGCCGCATCTGGCCAAACCGCATCGGCGCATGTTGCCGCATCCAAGCCCGACCCATCCAAGCCCGCATCAGCACAGGCCACCCCATCACAGGCCGCGCTTGGTGAGGCGATTGCGCAGCTTCGCCAATTGCAGCGCAAGGTAAAGTCTGAATGTCGGGATGCCGGGACCGATTTTGCAACCGAAGTTCGCAAAATGCATTATGGCGACAGCGAACCTGAGAATATTTATGGTCATTCAAGCGCTGAAGAACGCGAGTCACTTGCTGATGAAGGCATTGATATCGTGACTTTGCCGTGGTTGCCGCCTGAACATTAAACCAGGTGATTAGCGCCTTGGCCTTTGCCCTATCGAAAGCCGCCACTCGCCGCATAATTGATCGCCAGTGACCCGATTGGCATAAAGCCGCCGCCCGGACAGGGCGCAAAACCGGTCATATCATCAAGAACAATCCCCGCTGCGGCAAATTCGGCGCGTAATTCGGCTGGCCGCACGAATTTACGCGGGTCATGTGTGCCAGCAGGCACAAGCCGAACAATATATTCAAGCGCGAATTTGGCAAAAACCAGCGCTGGCAAGCTGCGGTTAATCGTGGTGATCACAACAACGCCATTTGGTGCCAGCATCGTGGCAATCGCCTTGACGAAAAGGGGGCGGTCGGCAACATGTTCGATCACTTCAGAGGCATAGATCACATCGAATTTGGCACCGCTTGCGGCTAGATCTTCGGCTGTGATCACCTGATAATCAATCGCCAGCTGCATCGATTCAGCATGTATTTTGGCTGCGCTGATCGCCGGTGCGGTAACGTCAATGCCGGTTACTTCTGCGCCAAGCCGCGCCATTGGTTCGGCAAGCAAGCCACCGCCACAGCCAATATCGAGTATTTTCAATCCAGCCAATGATGGTTTTGCGCCTGTTTTTATTGGAAAAAACCGGCCTATTGATTGCAAAATATAGTCAATCCGGACGGGGGTAAAAGCATGCAAAGGTGCCATTGGCCCTTTTTGATCCCACCATTGGTCGGATAGGGCGGCAAAATTATCGATCTCTGTTTGATCGGCTGTTGTCATCATAGGCTTGCCCCGGCGGCTGGTAATCGTTATAGCTGCGTGAAATTAGATTTACTGGAAAACAGCATACAGCAAATGGCACGGATTGTTCAAAAATTTGGCGGCACCTCGGTGGCCGATCTTGATCGCATACGCAATGTGGCGCAGCGGGTAAAAACCGAAGTTGACGCTGGCCATGAGGTTGCGGTTGTTGTCTCGGCAATGTCGGGAACAACAAATCAGCTTGTCTCATGGGCATCTGAGATCGGCCCGCTTCATGATGCGCGTGAATATGATACGATTGTCGCGACTGGCGAACAGGTGACGGTTGGCTTGCTGGCGATTGCTTTGCAGAATATCGGCATCGATGCGCGGTCATGGCTTGGCTGGCAGATTCCCATCCGGTCAGATAATGTTCATGGCGCGGCGCGGATTGACTCGATTGACGGGTCGGCTATCCGCGAGCGCATGAAAACCGGACAGGTTGCTGTCATTGCCGGTTTTCAGGGCATTGGCCCCGATGGCCGGATTAGCACACTTGGCCGTGGCGGCTCGGATACATCGGCCGTTGCGATTGCCGCCGCGCTCGAAGCTGACCGGTGCGATATCTATACTGATGTTGATGGGGTTTATACTACCGATCCGCGAATCGCACCAAAAGCAACCAAATTAACGCGAATCACCTTCGAAGAAATGCTGGAAATGGCATCATCAGGTGCCAAGGTTTTGCAAACAAGATCAGTCGCCATGGCGATGCGCCATAATGTTAATCTGCAGGTGCGCTCAAGTTTCAATGATGCACCAGGCACTTTAGTCGTGAATGAGGATTCAGTCGTGGAACAAGAAACCATTAGCGGGATTGCCTATAGCCCTGACGAGGCCAAAATTACCATCGTTGGCTTGCCTGATCAGCCGGGTGTTGCTGCCAGTGTTTTCGGCGCCTTGGCAGATAATCATGTCAATGTAGATATGATTGTGCAAAGCGCCTCAAGCGCTGTTAAGAAAACCGATATCAGCTTTTCGGTCAGCCGTGGCGATCTTGATAAAGCCGTTGACATTATTAATAAAATCAAAGATCAGCTAAAATTTGAGTCGGTTGACGCCGCGCCAAATGTTGCCAAAATTTCAGTCGTGGGAATGGCGATGCGGACCCAGCCCGGTGTTGCCAAGACGATGTTTGAAACATTGGCGGCCAAGGGCGTAAATTTGCATGTGATTTCAACATCCGAAATCAAGATTTCGGTTCTGATTGATGCTGAATATACCGAGTTAGCGGTTCGCAGCCTGCATACCGCCTATGGATTGGATGACGAAGCTTAATATCGCAACGATAGCTATAGATACTTGCTAAACAAGGCAGGATCTGCGACATAAAGGGATAACAGCCAATGTTATCAGCTATATGGTCGAAGGTTGTTCGTTTAAAAACTTAAAGTTTTATTTGCAATCTTCACAGTTTTCTGGTGCTTTTGTGTAGATAGGCGATGAATGGAGACCGATTTTTGGTGCGCGTTCAAGATAAAGATATCCAACCTGTGGTTGCCGACGACAGTTTCGAACAAATTGGTTCGACGCTGAAACAAGCGCGTCGGGCTCAAGGTTTGAAAATCAGCGACGTATCACAGCAGCTCCGCATCTCAGTTGATTATCTGTCAAAGTTGGAGATGGGCGCATTTGATCAATTGCCAGCGCCAGCCTATGTCACAGGGTTTTTGCGAAGCTATGGCCAGTGTGTTGCGCTTGATCCAACAACACTTGTGGCGCGCTATAATGATTTGACCACCAAAGCGGCAACCATGCCAACCTATAAAATTCCGGTGGGCGCACGCCCGCCACAGCGATCGGCACCAGCCATTGCTTCAATGCTGGTTGTTTGTGCTGGCATTGCTTACGGCGGTTGGTACTGGGTAATTGGCGGCGATGTGAATGATCAGATGGCGATGGTGCCAAGCGAGATCGCGGAAACCCTGTCAATTCCTGCCGCGATGCAAGACACGCTTATCGATCAGCGCGCAACGTCGGCCATACCGAATGATGATCAGGCGCAAAGCCAAGATCTGACGGTGCCTGTACAGCCCGAAAAAGTCATTGCCGCGAAGGCCGTAATACCAACCCCAACCGTGGCAACAGATGATCAGGTGGCCATGACCAAAACCGGCACCACCGAAACTGTCATGACCAAAACCGGCATCACCGAAACTGGCACGGCAAACACGATCACGGCTGAGGCACCAGCCGGTGCCACATTAACAAAACCCGTCGAAACGGCAGCGGCGATTGTCGCACCACGCGAACCAGCCGCGCCGCCAGCCGATGTGGATAGCCCCGTTCTATCAGGCGATCTTGCCGAAACACAGGTAATTACCCCGGCATCGCAAGATGGCGAAACGCGGGCGACTGGCAATAGCGCCATTGCCAATCTTCGTGATCCGGCGCAGGAAATCACCATCCGTGCGGTTGCCGCAAGCTGGGTTGAAATTGTGCGTGATAATGGTGAAGAAGTGATGGCAAAATTGATGCAGGCTGGTGACAGCTATGTTGTCGAAGGCAATACGCGGCTTTATCTCAGCACTGGTAATGCTGGTGGGCTGGAAATTGTCATCGGAAGCGATGACCCGCGTCCAATTGGTGAAACTGGTCAGATTGTTCGCGATCTGCCGCTCGTTACCGATAAATTACGGCAAACGCTCTAGCTGTTATCCCAGCTCGATTTTTCTCTGTCTCGATATGATTGTTTCCAAATATGTGGGGTGCAGTCCCGATTTTGGCTTGTTCGCAATGATGTTGCGGTTTTTCATTGGGGCCATGCCTATTTGCGCGGCGATTGTGAGGCAAACTCTATAACTTGCCAGCCATCGTGGAAATTGCGCGCAACAGCTCATCTGAACAAAGTGACGCATTGATCTGGCGCTTGCCCGCCGAACAGGGTATAGAATGGGGCAAATTCAACAGGCGTGCGCCGCGCCATTATTTGGAGTGCAAAAGTGTCAAACGCTTATCGGGCTTATCGAACAATCGAGCGCCGTCGCTGTCGTCAGGTGATGGTCGGATCAGTTCCGGTTGGCGGCGATGCGCCAATTTCGGTGCAAACCATGACCAACAGCCTGACAAGTGATATTGACAGCACCTTGGCGCAAATCAATGCGGCGGCGGCGGCGGGTGCTGATATTGTGCGGGTGTCCTGCCCTGATGAAGACAGCACCGCGGCGCTGAAAACCATTTGTGCGCAAAGTCCGGTTCCGATTGTTGCCGATATCCATTTCCATTATCGCCGCGCCATCGAGGCAGCCAAGGCCGGTGCCGCCTGTTTGCGGATCAATCCTGGCAATATTGGCAATGCGGCGCGGGTGCGCGAGGTGGTGCAGGCGGCGCGCGATCATGGATGTTCGATGCGGATTGGCGTGAATGCGGGATCGCTGGAAAAGCATCTTCTTGAAAAATATGCCGAGCCGTGCCCGGAAGCGCTTGTTGAATCGGCCTTGGAACATGCCAAGATTTTGCAGGATAATGATTTTCACGAATTCAAAATTTCAGTCAAAGCATCCGATGTGTTTCTGGCGGTCGCTGCCTATCAACAGCTTGCTGATGTGATCGACTGCCCGCTGCATATTGGCATCACCGAGGCCGGTGGGCTGCGAGCAGGTACGATCAAATCGGCGATTGGCCTTGGCAATCTGCTGTGGGCCGGTATTGGCGATACGGTAAGAGTGTCGTTATCGGCAGACCCGACCGAAGAAGTGAAAGCCGGTTATGAAATGCTGAAATCACTTGGGCTTCGCCGCCGCGGTGTGACGGTTATTTCTTGTCCATCTTGCGCACGCCAGCAATTTGACGTCATCAAAACCGTGCAAATCATCGAAGATCGGCTAGAGCATATTGATATGCCAATCACTGTTTCGATCATTGGCTGTGTTGTGAACGGGCCGGGTGAGGCGCGTGAAACCGATATCGGGCTTACTGGTGGCGGCAAAGGCACCCATCAGATTTACCTGTCAGGTATGGCTGATCATCGTCTGTCAAATGGTGATATTGTTGAACATGTGGTTGATCTTGTTGAAACCCGTGTTGCCGAATTAAAAGCCGCCGAAGCGGCATCAACACAAACTTAAAAAGCAGATTAAAGCCCATGTCACGACTTCAACCTGCCCGCGGTACCGCTGATCTTCTTCCCGATAGCATGGCCAAACATCGTTTGGTGATTGACGCCGCGCGCACGGCATCGGCGCGCTATGGATTTCAGGAAATGGCAACGCCGATTTTTGAATTTTCCGAGGTGTTTTCACGCCCGCTTGGCGAAAGCAGCGATATCGTTACCAAAGAAAATTACAGCTTTGCCGATCGTGGTGGCGAAATCTTGACCTTGCGGCCGGAAAATACCGCTGGTGTTGTGCGGGCAATGATTTCGGGCGGGCTGACGCAAAGCCTGCCGTTGAAATATTTCTATGCAGGGCCGATGTTCCGCTATGAGCGTCCGCAAAAAGGCCGGATGCGCCAGTTTCATCAGGTAGGCATTGAATATCTTGGTCCAGATGATTCGCTTGCCGATGCTGAAATCATTGCTTGTGGTGCGCGGTTTCTGGCGTCGCTTGGCGTTCTTGATGATTGTGAACTTCATCTCAATTCGCTTGGTGATGGTGACAGTCGGGCGGCTTACCGGGCGGCCTTGATTGCCTATTTGGAAACATTTGCCGATCAATTATCGGATGACAGCAAAACCCGCCTTGCGGTAAATCCGCTTCGCATTCTGGATTCAAAAGATGCTGGCGACCGCGCGATCTTGCAAGATGCCCCGCGATTACAAGATTATCTGAATGATGTGTCAAAGGCGCATTTTGCCGATTTGACAGCCGCGCTTGATAGCGCGGGCGTGGCGTGGGTTTTTGATCCGCTATTGGTTCGTGGGCTTGATTATTATTGTCATACGGCTTTTGAATTTGTCACCACATCGCTTGGCGCACAAGGAACGGTTCTTGGCGGCGGGCGTTATGACGGGCTTGCTGAAATGCTTGGCGGGCCAAAAGTGGCTGGTGTTGGCTGGGCGGCTGGTGTCGAACGGCTTGCCATGCTTGTTGAAACCGCCTCGGTAAATAATCCCAAAGTGGCGATTTTGACGGCTGATGATGGCGCGCGCCAAGCGGCGTTTCGTCTTGCCGAACAGCTTC
>ERZ1046568.2799-NODE-2799-length-10988-cov-7.758163_pt1 | contig 10988 bp, 10 predicted proteins | sample MGYA00383092_ERZ1046568 | MGnify/ENA primary metagenome ERZ1046568 (study PRJEB29581, sample SAMEA5548362) | metagenome | biome: marine; feature: coastal; material: water | depth 1 m | study: Short-term variability in the microbial, nano- and picoplankton... | reverse complement strand
GGTGGATCAATTGATAAAAGGCATGCTGCCCATTGGTGCCCGGCTCGCCCCAAACAATTGGCCCTGAGGGATCCGTGAGGTCTTGGCCATCAATCCCCACGCCTTTGCCATTAGACTCCATTTCAAGCTGTTGTAGATACGCAGGAAAGCGAGACAGGCGCTGTTCATAGGGCAACACAGCGCGCGTGGCATATCCAGCCACCTGCGCATGCCACACGCCCACCAAGGCCAACATTACGGGCAAATTGTCCTGCGCCGCCGTGGTTTCAAAATGCACATCCATTACCTCAGCACCGCTTAAAAACGCTCGGAAATGCTCTGCCCCAATGGCTATGGCCAGACTCAGGCCAATCGGGCCCCAAACCGAATACCGTCCACCGACCCAATCTTCAAAACCAAAGACGCGATCGGCGGCAATCCCAAAGACCGAAGTTTTATCCTCTGCGGTGCTCAGGGCCACAAATTGATCGGCCGGCCGCTCCACCGCCTCAGCCATCCAGCGCAGAGCTGTCTGCGCATTGGTGAGGGTTTCGATCGTGGTAAAAGTTTTGGATGCCACAATCACCAAAGTGGTGCGAGAATCCAAACTCTCCAAAACATCCGTCACATGAGCGCCATCCACATTGCTGACAAAATGGCAACGCGGGCCTCCTGCGTAGGGTTTGAGTGCCAAACAGGCCATAGCAGGACCCAAATCGGAGCCGCCAATGCCAATATTGACCACATCCGTATAGGCACCACCCTGCCCTTTCACCTCTCCAGATCGTACGGCCTCAGCAAGTTCCAACATGCGCGCGCGTGTGCTCAGAACCTGCTCCATCACATCGTGGCCCTCCACCATGAGCGGGCCAGATGTGCGGCGCAAGGCGGTGTGCAAAACCGCACGATCTTCGGTGATATTAATTTTTTCGCCTGAAAACATCGCCGCGCGTTTGCGCGGCAAATCGACCTTTTCGACGAGTGCCAAAAGCATATCTCGGGTATCGTCATCAATATTGGTTTTGGAGTAGTCGAAAAACAAACCATCGGCCTGCACCGAAAATTCAGCGGCTCTTTGGTCATCAAATAGGCTGATAATCTGACGGCCGCGCACGGCTGCATATTTGTCTTTTAAGTCTGCGAACATCTTTTCGTCCTAAACCGGGCTCCAATGCACAGTTGCATTGGGTAAAAATTGTGCAATTGGTGCCTCAACAGGCGACAGGGTTTGCGCCTGCGCAAGAGCTGCTTTTTTCTCATCTCCCAAGATCAAAACATGGGTCTGACGCGCCATCTCAAGCACCCGAGCACTCAAGGTCACGCGCGGCTCGAGATCAGATCCCACCGGCACCATAGGCATGACCGCATCGGCCAGCTCATTTTGCGCGAAAGACAGCTCTGGAGCGCCAGGAAAGAGCGAGGCTGTATGCATATCTGCCCCCATTCCCAGAACCACCACATCTATCGGCAAATTCGGCGCCACCTGCTTTGAAAGTGTCCGCGCACCCAAGACGTGATCTAAGCCCCCCGCATAGAGCGCGATATATTGCGCGGCTCTTGCGGCATTAACCAATAGCCGATTTTTTATCAATCCAGTATTTGATCTCGCACTGTCTGTTGGCACCCAACGTTCATCTGTCAACATGACTGTCACATTGGCCCAATCTAACTGGGCTTCACTGAGCAGATCAAACAGCGGCCCCGGCGTGCTGCCACCAGGAACAGCCAAACAAGCCCGTCCGCGCAGCTCAATCGCAGCGGACAGCTGTGATGCGATTTGAACCGAGAGGCTTTGCATCATCTCAGATGCAGTTTCATACGATGTCAGCTGCATCACTTCACCTCGCGCCAACGTCGACCGTCCCGATGGATCAGCGCCATGGCGTCTTCAGGTCCAGCTGAGCCGACGTCATAAAGCTTGGGCACATCATTGCGCGCCTCCCAGGCTTCAATGATTGGATCGGTCCATTTCCAAGCCGCCTCCACCTCATCGCCGCGCATAAACAGCGTTTGGTCACCCCGTATCACATCCATGATCAACCGTTCATAAGCATCTGGAGTGTCTTCTGAATGATCGCCAAGAGCATCCGCAAAAGTCATATCTAGGGGCACGTGGACCAAACGCATGCCGCCGGGACCAGGCTCTTTTATGGTGACATCCAACGTCATTCCTTCATTCGGTTGGAGCTGAATGGCCAGCACGTTTTGCTTTTCATCTGCCGATTTCTCAAAAATCGAATGAGGCAACTTTTTAAATACAATTGCGATTTCAGAGGTGCGCGCTTTGAGCTTCTTTCCAGTTCGAAGATAAAACGGAACCCCGGCCCAACGCCAATTCTCGATATGGGCCTTTATGGCAACATAGCTTTCCGTAAAGCTGCGCGGGTTTTCCGCATCGGTGCGGTAGTTGGCGGTTGAGGTGGTGGCATCATATTGGCCTCGCACAACGTGATGTGCGGCCACAGGTGCCAAGCTTCGGATCACTTTGAGCTTTTCGTCGCGCACCGCATCAGGATCGAAATGCGACGGCGGCTCCATCGCGATCAAGCATAACAGCTGCATCAAATGGTTTTGCACCATATCGCGCATCGCACCCGATTTGTCATAATAGGCCCCGCGCCCACCGACGCCGACTGTCTCGGCAACTGTGATCTGAATATGGTCAACATATTGCGCGTTCCACAAGGGTTCAAACAAGAGATTGCCAAAGCGGACGGCCATGAGATTTTGGACCGTTTCTTTGCCCAAATAATGGTCAATTCGGTAAATTTGGCTTTCATTAAATTGCTGCGACAAAACGCTGTTGAGAGCTTTGGCACTTTGCAAGTCGCGGCCAAAGGGCTTTTCAACGACAATGCGCGCTTCAGGCGTGGCAATCTTCCATGAGTTTAAACGCGCCGCGATATCGCCAAACAGACTGGGAGCAACGGAGAAATAATAGGCATTGACCAAGTCTTTTCGGATCAATTTTGACAAGTCATCCCAACCACCGTCGCCGCAAATATCGACCGCTACGTAGTGCAGCTGGGCAATAAAGGCGTCGAGATACTCCAGGCTTTCAGCGGAGGGCGCACCGAATTCGTTGATGGCACTGCGGATCAAGTCTTGATAACCTTGCTGGCCGATATCGCCGCGCGCTGCGCCTATGATGCGCGCATCGGCCGGCATTTGACCGGCGCAAAACCTGCGAAACAGCCCGGGCAGTATTTTTCGGCGGGCCAAATCGCCCGTGCCACCGAAAATGACAAGATCAAAAGGATCAACGGGAATTACTCGGGAGACCATGGACAGATCCTCTGAAATGTTTGCGCTAACGGTGCCTTACAACGGCGCGCGACCCCTGTCCACCTTATAGGGCGCAATCACTTCTCTGTCAGCATGTTTTATCGGTACTTTTGTTCTGTGCCGCGCCGTATTATGGATGGTGCGCGCGGCGGCGCATATGATTTCAAGGAGCAACAGTCTATGGACGATCTCAAAAAATTCTCCGACTCCAATGTAACCGCAAAGGGCGAAGCGCGGGCGCGTGTGGCCCTGACCCATCCTGAGACTTTATGGTTCAACACAGGCACACTTTGCAACATCGAATGTGTCAATTGTTATATCGACAGCAGCCCAACCAACGACGCATTGGTCTATATCACCGCCGCTGAGGTCAAAGACTATCTGGAACAATTGGTGCAAAGAAACTGGCCCGTGCGCGAGATCGCTTTCACCGGTGGTGAACCCTTCATGAATCCGGAAATGATTGATATCGCGGAATGCAGCCTCGCGGCCGGCTACGAGGTCCTTATCTTAACCAATGCGATGCTGCCGATGATGCGCAAACGTGTCAAAACGGGGCTTATAGATCTCAATACCGCCTACCCCGGCAAGCTGACACTGCGGATCTCGCTCGATCACTTTGATCGCACCAACCATGACACGGAGCGCGGCAAGGGCGCCTATGACAAAACACTCAAGGGCATGAACTGGCTTCGCGATGTCGGTATCCGCATGCATGTCGCGGGGCGCACCGTCTGGGGCGATAGCGAAGCCGCCAGCCGCGCAGGCTACAGCGCGGTTTTCCAGCAGAACGGGTATGATATTGACGCTTTTAACCCTGGGGCCACCGTATTGTTTCCGGAGCTGGACGAACGTGCCGAAGTGCCAGAGATCACTACAGCTTGTTGGGGAATTTTGAACAAAGATCCCGACAGTTTAATGTGCGCCTCTTCGCGCATGGTGGTCAAACGCAAAGGCGCAGAGCGTCCCGCAGTTTTGGCCTGCACACTTTTGGCCTATGCGCCTGAGTTTGAATTGGGCACCACCCTGCAAGAGGCCGAAAAAGATGTCGCGCTCAACCACCCGCATTGTGCAAAATTTTGTGTGCTCGGTGGGGCCAGCTGCTCGGCCTAGGCCTCAAGCTCGGCATCCCAATACAGAAAATCAACCCAGCTTTCATGCAGATGACCAGGTGGGAACTTTCGCCCGAGATTGCGCAGCTCTTCAGCCTGCGGTTTTCGGATCGGTTTGCGCAGATTGAGGCCCGATTGCTTCAGACTGCGGGATCCTTTTCTTAAGTTACACTTCGAGCAGGCCGCGACGACATTTTCCCAACTGGTGCGCCCCCCGCGTGTCCGCGGCACCACATGATCAAAAGTCAAATCCCCGCGCGCGCCGCAATATTGGCAAGAGAACTCATCGCGCAAAAATAAATTAAAGCGCGTAAAGGCCACTGTGCTTTGCGGTTTGACATAATCGCGCAGCACAACGACCGATGGAATTCGAATTTCGGTGGTCGGTGAGCGCACAATATCGTCATATTCGGCCACAATTTGCACCCGATCAAGCCAAGCAGCTTTCACAGCATCTTGCCAGCTCCAAAGCGACAGCGGGTAATAGGACAAAGGGCGATAATCCGCGTTCAGAACCAAAGCTGGCCGCTGCGCCGGCGTGGCTGCTTCTTTAACAAATTGCGTTCTAAAGTCTCCGGTCATAGATGGCATCCCACTCTCTGCATGGAAACACTATATCTTGGGAATTTAGACAGACAACCCCCGTATCTAGTATATCTCTATCACTCCATGCCAAGCTGTTTGCGCATAAAGGCCAAAGCCACCTGCAGCCCGTCCGGACCGATGCCATGGCCCGTGCCTTTCATAATATGGGCATAAACCTCTTTGAAACCCGCAGCCTCCAAAGCTTCGGCTGCATGGGGCAATGCGTCGATTGGCACAACCTCATCATCATCGCCATGCACCAAAAGGATCGGCATCTTGGATTGCACGTCATCGTGCAATGCCTCCGCCTGCAGCAATCGGCCCGAAAAGGCCACAACCCCGGCCACCGGATCCTCGCGGCGCGGCACCACATGGAGCGCCATCATCGTGCCTTGCGAAAACCCAAAAATGATCACTTGTTCTGGGAGAAGATCATAATCCACCATCACCCCGTCCAGATAGGCATTTAAATCCTCTGACGCGGCGCGCAGGCCATTGGCGGAATCCTCTTCTGAAGATCCATCAATCCAAGGGATCGGAAACCATTGCAGACCCATCGGCGCCATCACCGTTGTCTCTGGAGCATCAGGGGCAAGAAACAATGTGCCTGGCATATGGTCGGCCAAAACCTCCGCCAGACCCATCAGATCGGCGCCATTCGCCCCATAGCCATGTAAAAAAATAACGGCCGAGGTGACATCGCCGTCTTGATCCTGTGGCAAGTGACTCATTGATTTCAAAACCCGTGTCATCCTATCCCCTCTCGTGATTTATGATGTTTGTAATAGGCCCATAGCAGGCGCGCTGCAACGGCTCTAAACGGCGCCCAATTTTCAGCCAACGCGCGAATTTCAGTCTCGCTCGGGCGTGCGGGCAAATGAAACACCTGTTTTGCCGCCTCTTGCAGGGCCAAATCCCCATGCGGGAAGACATCCGCCCGACCCAGGGCTTGCAATGCATAAACCTCGGCGGTCCAACGCCCAATACCTGTAATGGCGGTCAGACGCGACACGACCTCCGCGTCGGGCAAAACAGACAAACGCTCATAATCAAGCCCGCTCAGAGCTAGCGCCTTTGCGTAGCGAATTTTGGGGCGAGACAGGCCCAAGCCTGCCAACTGCGCCTCACTGGCATGCGCTAATGCGGTCTCGCAGCTTAGGCCAGCCGCCTGAATGCGTTCCCAAATCGCCGCCGCAGAGGCCACCGAAACTTGTTGACCTACGATGGCTTGAAGCAAGCTGGCAAAACCGGGTGGTTTGCGCCGCAAGGGAACGGGGCTGCATGTTTCATGAATTGCATGGAATTCAGGGATGTCGAGCTGGACCACCGCGCGTTCAATGTCCTCCAGGCTGGAGATCGTTACAATGCCCATTGCGTCAACCAAGCCTCAGCCAATGATCGCTCGGCCAGACATGGATTGGCCGCGCAGGGGGGACGTTCAATCATCAACACTTTCACCCCCAAGGTCCGCGCCGCATCCAATTTCGTGCGACTGGCAACGCCCCCGGCATTCTTTACCACAAGCACATCGACATTAAGTCGGCGAAATAAGGCCTCCTCATCTGCAACGGAAAATGGCGGTCGTCCGATTAAATAGTCACCATTGGGCCAGGGGAAGGCGCGCTGCGGAGGATCAATTTGCCGGCAAATCAACTGCGCATGGGCAAGATTGGCGAACTTTGGCAGGCTTTGCCGTCCCGTGGCGAGAAACACAACTGCACCCGGCGAAATATGCGGCGCAGCCTCTGTTTCATCGCGCAAAGAGATCCACAGATCGCCCAGTCCAGGCTGCCATGCCGGCCGTTCAAAACGCACATAGGGCAGACCCATCTCGCTGGTGAGGTCGTAGCTGCGCTGGGTGATGTGCCGGGCGAAAGGATGGGTGGCATCCAAAACCGCACGGATCTCGTGACGGCGCAAAAAAGCACGAAAGCCATCACCGCCACCAAACCCACCATGATACGTGGGCACTGCCAATTGTTTCGGCTGGCGCGTTGCCCCAGCCAAGCTGGCACAAGCGGCAATCGCGTGATCTGCGCAAAATTGTGCCAATTGCCGGGCATCGCCTGTCCCTGCTAGTATTAACACCGTCATGACTGCGACAATATCCGACCCGAGCGATCGATGACCACGCAATCCACTTTTATATCGGCGTTGTGTAAAATAAGTTGGCAATTGGCCAAGGCAGAGTTCGCCACCCATTGGGCCATATCTGGACCGGCCAGCTCATAGGCCTCAAGCGCCGTATTCGCCTTTGAAAGCTCTGGCTGATCAAGTGCCTGCGCCAAGGCAGTGAAATCCACCTGAGATCTGGCGGAATGTAAATCGCGTGCGCCTTGCGCCAATTTCGTCATTTTGCCAATACCGCCGCCAATGGTCAGCCGCGCAACCGGGTGGCGCCGCAAATATTTCATCAACCCGCCAGCAAAATCTCCCATATCCAGCATGGAAGTGTCGGGCAAGCCATGCAGCGCCTGCACGGCGCGCTCAGAGGTTGCCCCGGTGCAGCCGGCCACATGCGGCGCGTCGCAAGCCCGCGCGACATCAATGCCGCGGTGAATGGAGGCGATCCAGGCGGCGCAGGAAAATGGCCGCACGATCCCCGTTGTGCCCAAAACCGACAGACCATCAACAATGCCCAATCTGGGGTTCCAGGTTTTCAAGGCCAGAGCCTTGCCCCCGGGGATACGAATGGTGATGTCGACATTGGGCGGCCGCCCAAATCGGAGCGCCAACTCCTCAACCTGGGCCTGCATCATTTGTCGCGGCACGGGATTGATGGCAGGCTCTCCCACCGCAATCGGCAGCCCTGCCTTTGTAATCGTACCGACCCCATCGCCGGCATGAAAGTTCACACCGCCCGAGGAGCGCGCTACGCGCGCAATTATTAAGGCGCCGTGGGTGACGTCCGGATCGTCACCGGCATCCTTGGTAATGCCAACTTCCACCCAATCCGCCGTCACCTCGCGATGTGCAATTTTGAAAACCGGTGTTTCGCCTTTTGGCAGGATAATCTGCACCTCGTCCAATTGCGCGCCGCCCCATAGGGCGCATAGCCCAGCACGCACAGCAGCGGTGGCACAAGCGCCGGTCGTCCAACCGCGACGCAAAGGGGGGGATTCACGGGTCTCCATTGCGCCACTATAGCAGGGCAATTCATGCCGCCAATCACAAAGCGCGTGTCGCTTGCACTCTATTCCCTCCGATGAATTTTCGCCATAAAGAGACCTATGAGCGATTCACTTTCCCTTCCGCAAAAGTCATGGCCCGAGCTACGTTCTGGCTGGGTATGGCTGTGTGGTGCGGGACCCGGCGATCCCGGCCTTCTGACTTTGCATGGGCTCAACGCTTTGCGGCAAGCCGATGTCGTCGTCTATGATGCTTTGGTGGGTGAAGATATTTTATCCTGGGCCGGAACTGCCGAATTGATTTATGCCGGCAAACGGGGCGGCAAACCTTCGGCCAAACAACGCGATATTTCTTTGCATTTGGTGGAACTAGCCCGCGCGGGCAAACGGGTGCTGCGGCTCAAGGGCGGTGATCCCTTTGTCTTTGGTCGCGGCGGTGAGGAAGCACAAACGCTGGTTCAGCATGGAGTGCCCATCCGTATTATTCCCGGCATATCAGCCGGTATCGGCGGATTGGCCTATGCGGGAATTCCCGTGACCCACCGAGACGTCAACCAATCGGTCACATTTGTGACCGGTCATGATCAAACGGGTGATACGCCCGGATCCCTCGACTGGCGCGCCATCGCCCAAGGAAGCCAAGTCATCGTGATCTATATGGGCATGAAACATATCGCTCAAATTGCACAGCAGTTAATGGAATCGGGCCGCAGCCCGTCCGAACCTGTGGCTTTTGTCACCTCCGCCACCCTAGACCATCAAAATGTCGTCGAAAGCACACTCGGCACATCAGTGGATGACGCCAAGGCCGCTGGCGTTGAGCCGCCCGCAATTATCTGTATCGGGCGCTCCGTGCTCATGCGACAGGTCTTAGATTGGCAATCTTTTGAGTCTGGCGCAGCACCGCGCAATCTAGATCCGTTGGATCGTGGACGCCCTGCGGAAAGCGCATGAGCCGCTTTATGGTTGCCGCACCAAGTTCGGGCGTCGGTAAAACCACAATAACGCTGGCGATTATGCGGCTTATGCAGCTGGCTCAGATTGAATTTCAGCCGGCAAAATCAGGCCCAGATTACATCGACCCTGGCTTTCATTCCGCAGCCGCGGGAACCCCTTCCGTGAACTTAGACGCCTGGGCTATGCCTGCGGATGTAATCCGTACCCTGGCCGGTTCAGGCGGCCTGGTGGTGGAGGCTGCGATGGGGTTGTTTGATGGCGCCGGCAGGGCCGGCAAAGGCTCCGCAGCAGACTTGGCTCACATCTTGGATATCCCAGTGATTTTGGTTGTTGATGCCGCCAAAACCGCCCATTCTATTGCCGCACTGGTTACAGGATTCAGAGATTTTGACCCGCGGGTCACCGTAGCAGGTGTTGTTCTCAACCGTGTGGCAAGCGCACGCCACCTCGATATGCTGACGCAGGCTTTGCGCGCGCAAAATATAGATATTTTTGGCCATTTAACGCGATCAGAGAGTTTTGCGCTGCCAGAACGTCATTTGGGCTTGGTTCAAGCTGGTGAAATCGATCAGCTGGAGCATTGGATCGATCACATTACCGGCGCGCTGCAGCCCAGTTTAGATTTGGCCGCGCTGTCAAAACTTACCGGTGCAGCCTGCACCTCTCACACGCCCCTGCCCAAGCCACCGGCGCAACATATCGCCATTGCCGCGGACCGCGCCTTTGCATTTTGCTATCCGCACCAATTAAAAGCTTGGCAGGAGGCTGGGGCGACGCTGTCTTTCTTCTCGCCGCTGGCCGATGAGCCGGCGCCAAAAGCGGCGCAATATATTTTTCTGCCAGGCGGCTATCCGGAACTTCATGCGGGAAAATTGGCCAGCGCGGCTCAGTTTAAAGCATCGCTTGCGCATCATGCGGCAGTTGGAACACCCATCTATGGCGAATGTGGCGGCTACATGGTTTTGGGCAATGGATTGATCGATGCAAATGGGCAGCGCCACGAAATGCTTGGGCTTTTGCCTTTGGAAACCAGTTTTCAACACCGTAAATTGCATTTGGGCTACCGTCAGTTGACACCCTTGAGCGACCATTTCAACCGCCCCTTGATGGCCCATGAGTTTCACTACGCCCGCACCTTAAAGGCTGCTGGCCCAGCTCTTTTTGCCGCAAAAGATGCCGATCACACCGATTTGGGCGAAATGGGGTTGCACGTTGGGCACACTTGCGGCTCTTTCGCTCATATCATTTCAGGCCATTGAGTTTCAAGGAAGTCAATCATGATACAAACCCTCCCCGACGACCGCCTGGCCAAACGCAATGTGGCGGTTCTGGTCGCAGCTCAAGCCATATTGGGCGGACAAATGCCAATGATGTTTGTTGTCGGCGGATTGGCGGGTGGGATGTTAACAGGCAACCCTTGTTTCGCGACCTTACCGATTTCTCTGATCGTCTTTGGCTCGATGACTACGGCACCCTGGCTTTCGCCTTTGATGCAAAAATATGGCCGTAAAGCTGGCTTTTTTATTGGAGCGATTGCCGGTGCGCTGGGGGCTGCGGTGTCAGCCTATGGGCTCTATGTCGCCTCCTTTGCGATATTCCTTCTCGGCTCCTATATCTCGGGCATATACATGTCGGCGCAGGGATTTTATCGATTTGCCGCCACCGACACCGCTTCTGACAGCTTCCGCCCAAAGGCCATTTCCTTTGTTATGGCTGGCGGATTGATCTCAGCCATATTCGGGCCGCAGCTGAACAAATTGGTACAGGATGCGTCCGTCGTTCCGTTTCTCGGCAGTTACATGGCGATCATCGCACTTAATTTGGTGGGCATGTTTCTGTTTTTGCTACTACGCCTGCCCAATGGCAACGCCAAAGCACTCAACCCCCAGGCGACACGCGCACCGCGCAGCCGCATGCAGCTGCTGCGCGATCCTTCAATCTT
>ERZ1046568.2798-NODE-2798-length-10988-cov-14.439587_pt1 | contig 10988 bp, 10 predicted proteins | sample MGYA00383092_ERZ1046568 | MGnify/ENA primary metagenome ERZ1046568 (study PRJEB29581, sample SAMEA5548362) | metagenome | biome: marine; feature: coastal; material: water | depth 1 m | study: Short-term variability in the microbial, nano- and picoplankton... | reverse complement strand
AGGTTGTAAAGGGTATTACTGTAGAGGTAAATCAAGGCGAAATTGTTGGTTTATTGGGTCCTAACGGTGCAGGGAAAACAACCTCGTTTTACATGATTGTTGGTCTTATTAAGCCCAATGGAGGGAACATCTACTTGGATGGAACAGAAATTACTAAATACCCTATGTACAAGCGGGCTCAAAATGGAATTGGGTATCTGGCACAAGAAGCATCAGTTTTTAGAAAGCTCAGTATTGAAGACAACATACTAAGTGTGCTACAGCTCACCAAACTCTCCAAAAAAGAGCAGCTCATGAAAATGGAATCTCTCATTGAGGAGTTTAGCCTTGGTCATATACGTAAAAATCGTGGAGATTTACTAAGTGGTGGAGAACGAAGACGTACAGAGATTGCTAGAGCGCTAGCCACAGACCCAAACTTTATTTTACTTGACGAGCCTTTTGCAGGAGTTGATCCAGTTGCTGTTGAGGACATACAACGCATTATAGCACAACTTAAAGATAAAAATATAGGTATTTTAATTACAGATCATAATGTACAAGAGACACTTGCCATCACAGATCGCACGTATTTAATGTTTGAAGGAAGTATTTTAAAGCATGGTGCGCCACAAGAACTTGCTGCAGATCAGATGGTGCGCAAGGTATACCTTGGTCAAAATTTTGAGCTTCGTAAAAAGAAATTAAGTTTTTAGGAGTCTAAAAGCCTTACCAATTGCATCAAATTATTATGAGGGTTTCCAAAAAAGAGACACCAGGATATACAAAAAGATAATCATTGGTATGGCTATAAATTTAAGCAAGACTAAGAGTAAAATACAGGCCATCAAAAAAACATAACGCACTACATTATCTTTAAAATGCCAGGTTTTAAACTTTAAAGCAAACAATGGTAATTCTGCATTTAAAAGCACACAACTTAAAAGTGTAAGAATAACTAAAAACCAGGGAGCTAAAATAAACTCCATAATTTGCTGAGTTGCCTGAAAATTTAAAATTAAAGGTAAACTTAAAATTAAAAGCGTATTTGCTGGAACTGGTAAACCAATAAAACTTGTGGTTTGCCTTGTATCTACATTAAATTTTGCCAACCTATACCCAGAGGCTACAGCAATTAGCAAACCAATAAAAGGCATATACATCATCCAAGAGGTAGCTCCAAGGCCATCTCTAAATAAGATATTAATCTCCAAGTTAGTTCCAGTGAGTGAACGGCTAAGTAATTGCATCATAACAATTGCTGGAACCACACCGCTTGTAACAACATCTGCAAGGCTATCTAACTGCAATCCTACTTGGCTTTGAGCTTGTAACAATCTTGCTGCAAAGCCATCAAAGAAATCTAAAAAAATCCCTGCAAAAGCAAAAAAACAAGCTGACACTAAATCTCCCGAAACGGCAAAAATAATAGCCACACAGCCGCACAACAAATTTAATGAAGTAATGATATTTGGTATTTGTTTAATCATCTACACAACGTATTAAGGTACTTTTAAAGCAACACACAAATCACATTGAGATTTGTTTTTGATATTTTTTTATATCATTTGGTACCATACTAATAAAGACACCCAAAGAAAATTTTAATACTCCTAAAAATAGTTTCTTGAATGAAAATTTACATGGTACTTTTGTAAAAATAGTAAACTATTTTGCTCTAGCGCACTATAGGTACAATATGTTACTAAAATACGAGTTAATTAAGGTAAAGAAAAAAGCATTGTTGCATAAAAAAAATACATTAAAAAAAGCATTGTTTTTTGGGACACTATTGCTCTCAACAATAGTCTGTGCCCAAACAGCTGTTAAATACTCTAATGAGTTTTTAAACATTGGTGTAGATGCTAGCTCTTTTGGAATGGCAAACGCCGTGGTGGCATCTACAAATAATGTAAATGCTAGTTATTGGAATCCAGCAGGTTTGGTTAGTCTTGAAAACAGTGAATTGGCTCTCATGCATGCTTCTTATTTTGCCAATATTGCCAATTATGATTATGCCGGTTTTGCGATGCCTCTTGACAATCAAAGTGCTGTGGCTATATCGATGATTCGCTTTGGTGTAGATGATATTTTAAACACCACCCAGCTTATAGATAGCCAAGGACAAATTAATTATGACCGCATTAGTCTTTTCTCTACTGCAGACTATGGCTTTACCGTAAGTTATGCTAGAAGGTTACCCCTAGACGGTCTTAATATTGGGGTAAACGCAAAGGTAATAAGACGTATTATTGGAGATTTTGCCTCCTCTTGGGGTTTTGGACTAGATGCTGGCATACAGTTCAATAGAAAAAAATGGCAGTTTGGAGTGATGGCTAGAGACATCACTACTAGCTTTAATACCTGGTCTATCAATGAGGAAAAATTCTCTGAAATTCAAGGAGCGATAGCTGGTCAGAATCAAGAATTACCAGAAACCACTGAAATTACGCTCCCTAAATTACAGGTTGGTGTAGCACGTAAATTTACTTACCATAGTGATTATACTTTTTTAACTGAAATAGATCTTAACATGCGTTTTACTCAAACCAATGACCTGATCTCAACATCTGCTGTAAGTATTACTCCTTCCCTTGGTTTTGAGTTTGGATATATAGACATGATTTATCTACGAGGTGGAGTTGGTAATTTCCAAACCATACAACAACTAGAGGGTGATCAAAGCACAGGTTTTCAACCAAACATTGGAGTTGGCTTTTCTTACCAAGGCATACAAATTGATTATGCACTAACAGATATTGGTGATCAAAGCGCAGCTTTGTACAGTAATGTATTTTCAATAAAATTAGATTTAAGTATCTTTAAAGATTAATTTTTTTGAAACTCAACTTGCGCGTGCATAAACCCTTTCTTACTTTCATTTTCTTACTGAGTTGCTTTGTAACGCTGTCGCAAATAAACACCCTTGGAAAAGATGCAGAAATAAGCATCATCACCATTGGTCCTGGAGAACAGTTATATGATTCTTTTGGGCACAATGCCATTAGAATTTCTGACCCAAGTAACGGCAAAGATCTAGCATTTAATTATGGAACTTTTGACTTCAATACACCAAATTTCTATGTCAAATTTGGCCAAGGAAAACTTCCTTATGCGTTGTCTGTAAGTACCTATGATAATTTTTTAAGAAATTATATTGCTGAAAAACGATGGGTAAAGGAGCAAAAACTTGACATTACCTATGGAGAGAAAATAACCATATACACGTTTTTATTAAACAATGCACAACCTAGTAATAGAGAGTACCGGTATGATTTTTTCTTTGATAACTGCGCAACCAAAATACGTGATGTATTGACAGTAAACTTGGGTAGTAAACTCTCCTATAAACCAGAGCAATACGCTCCTTCTTTGTATAGTTTTAGAGAACTTATTCAACAAAGACTGTACTGGAACTCTTGGGGTAGTCTTGGTATTGATATTGCACTAGGCGCTGTAATAGACAGAACAGCCACCCCTTGGGAACATCAATTTTTACCACACTATGTGTTTGAAAGTTTAAAATCTGCAACCATTACCAGAAACAATAAGACAACAGCTTTAATAGATGAGCAGACCACTGTTAATGATCCTGCTTCTAGAGATAGAAATGCATCTTTTTTACTGAGTCCATTTTTTGTTTTTTTAATACTAGGGATAGGAATTGTATATATAACGGTGCGTGACAATATAAAGCAAAAGCGCAGCAGATGGTTGGACATGGTACTATTTTTTGTAAGTGGCGTTGTAGGAGTGTTACTTTTGGTGTTATGGCTAGCTACAGATCATACCGCAACCATTAACAACTACAACATCCTTTGGGCATTTCCTGTGAATCTTATGTTCTTTACCCTATTGAGTAAAAAATCTCCCAAAAAATGGCTAGGCAGGTATCTGTCTTTTTTAATTATTCTTTTGACACTACTTGTTATACACTGGATTACAGGAGTTCAAGTATTTGCTCCTGCCATACTACCTCTTGTAATAGCACTTTTTATTAGATATGTGTTTGTGGTTAGACACTTAAAAAAAGAAACCCTAGATACCTTATAATGATTTACAAAAGGCTTGTAAATAATTGTAGTATTTGCTCATAATTATAAAGTATATCCTGATATAAGTGTATAAAAACACCTTAATTTGCATAAAAATTAAACTGTGAATTACCTCTCTGTTGAACATATTGCAAAATCTTATGGTGAACGCATCTTATTTGAAGATATCTCCTTTGGTATCAATGAGGGACAAAAAATTGGTTTTGTAGCCAAAAACGGAACAGGTAAAACTTCCCTTTTAAACATTCTCTCTGGTGTAGACACTCCAGATAAAGGTGCTGTGGTATACAGAAAAAATCTAAACGTTGCTTTTCTCTCTCAAGAACCAAACCTAGACCTAAATCTTACCATAGAACAGACTATTTTAGCAAGTGAAAACCCAATTTTGGAGGTTATTCAATCCTACGAAAAAGCAATTCTCCACCCAGAGCAAACAGAAAATTACCAAGCCGCTTTTGATGCTATGGACGCCAATGATGCTTGGGATTTTGAAACTAGATACACCCAAATATTATTTAAATTAAAGTTAGAAAATCTCAACAAAAAAGTTGGTGATTTAAGTGGAGGACAAAAAAAGAGACTTGCTTTGGCGAGTGCCCTTCTCACAAAACCAGATCTGCTGGTTATGGATGAGCCAACAAACCACCTAGATCTTGAGATGATTGAATGGCTTGAGGCCTTATTTGCTAAAGAAAACTTCACCCTATTTATGGTAACCCATGATAGGTATTTTTTGGAACGTGTTTGTAATGAAATTGTAGAATTAGACCAAGGAAATCTATACAGTTATAAAGGAAATTACAGCTATTATCTTGAGAAAAGAGACGCAAGAATACAAGCAGAAACCACAGAAACAGGCAAGGCAAAACAACTGTACAAAAAAGAATTGGATTGGATGCGTCGTCAACCAAAGGCAAGAACCACAAAAAGTAAATCTAGGATTGATGACTTTAGTGAAATTAAAAAAAAGGCCCATAAAAGACGTAGTGATCATCAGGTAGAGTTGGAACTTAATATGGAGAGACTTGGCACCAAGGTAGTTGAGATTCACAAAATATCAAAAACCTATGATGACAATACACTTTTTAGAGGGTTTGAGTATAATTTCCTTAGAGCAGAACGCATTGGTATTATAGGTAAAAATGGTACAGGAAAATCTACTTTTCTTAACATACTTACAGGGGCAACACAACCAGATACTGGTAAAGTGGTTATTGGAGATACTGTTAAATTTGGATATTATACCCAAAGAGGAATCAATATCAAAGAAGGGCAAAAAGTAATTGATGTAATTAGAGAATTTGGAGACTATATCCCCTTAAAGAAAGGGCGTCAAATTAGCGCGCAAGGTTTGCTGGAACGTTTTTTATTTGATAGAAAAAAACAATATGATTTTGTAAATAAACTAAGTGGGGGCGAGAGAAAAAGATTGTACTTGTGTACTGTGCTTATTCAAAATCCCAATTTTCTTATTTTGGATGAACCCACCAACGATTTAGATATTGTAACGCTTAACGTGCTAGAGAGTTTTTTACTAGACTTTCCAGGATGTCTTATTGTGGTGAGTCACGATCGTTATTTTATGGACAAAATTGTAGATCACCTTTTTGTCTTTCAGGGAGGTGGAGAGATTCTAGATTTTCCAGGAAATTATAGTGATTATAGAACGTATGAGGATAGTAAAATTTCAGAAAAAAGAGATACAGAATCTCCAAAAACAGAAAAGAAAAACTGGAAAACAACCACTACAAATACAAAGCTAGGCTATCAAGAACAAAAAGAATATAACAGACTAGAGAAAGACATCGCCAAGCTGGAAAGAGAACGAGAATCTTTACAACAAAAATTTAGTACAGAAAATTGGGATAACGAGCAAATTAATAAACAATCTATAGTATTACAGGGGATCATTGACCGTTTGTCTGAAAAAGAAATGCGCTGGTTCGAACTCTCTGAAAAAATGGAACAATAAATCCTCATCGGTCTTGCTGTACACTTTAAAATCATACCTGAAATTCTTACTTACATCAACCAATGAGCACGGGGTGCACTCGCCTTTTGTTTTCGCACTACTTACAAAGTGTATCTACAAAAAAGAAAACATTGACAAAAAATTAAAGACGCTGTTAACCCACCAGCACCCAAAAGAAAAACAAGGCATCAGGTCTAAAAAAAAACAACTAATACTTTACAAAATAGCTTCTTATTTTAAATCCAGTGAGATTTTTGTGCTAGGAAAATCAAAAAACACTAAGGAGCTGATCTCCTTGGCAAGACCAAATAGCTGTGTTACTGTTGCAGAGGATTTTGAGATGCAATTCTGTGAGAAAGAGTTTGATTTGGTAGTTATAGATACCACAAATGGTATCTATAATACTGTAGCTTTTTTTGAAAAAATACTTAAAAATGCACACAAAAATTGTGTTTTTATTTTTGAAGGCATCTATACCACTAGTGCACAAACAAGGGCATGGCAAGACATTATCTCTTCTACTGAGGTGTCAGTATCCATAGACGGGTTTAACCTAGGGCTTGTGTTTTTAAAAAAAGGTCAAGAGAAACAACATTTTACTCTAAGGCTGTAACATTGTTGAGCCCCCTGCGACTTACAGGTGTAATAAATAGTGAGAAAAATGGTTGTTGTTTAAAAAAACATGGCCACTTCCAATACCAGTAAATATTAAAAATTCAGCTATATTTATAGCATAAGTAACAATATATATGAGCTTAGTAATAGACATCAAAGCAATTCGAAGAGATTTCCCTTTAGGTCAAGAAATTGTTAAAGTATTAAAAGGTATTGATCTTCAAATTAAAAAAGGTGAGTATGTTGCCCTAATGGGGCCTTCGGGCTCTGGAAAATCTACCTTAATGAATTTACTCGGATGCCTAGATACACCCACTGCAGGGTCCTACCTTCTCAGTGGTCAAGACGTGAGTAACATGAGTGATGACGAGCTGGCAGAAATTAGAAATAAAGAAATAGGCTTTGTATTTCAAACCTTTAATTTATTACCCAGAACCACCGCTCTTGATAATGTAGCACTGCCTATGGTGTATGCAGGAGCCTCAAAAACGCAGAGAACAAAACGTGCCCAAGAAGTGTTAACAGATGTTGGCCTGGCAGATAGGATGGACCACAGACCCAATCAACTCTCTGGAGGACAAAGACAAAGGGTTGCTGTAGGTAGAGCCCTGGTAAACAAACCTTCTATAATTTTGGCAGATGAGCCTACAGGAAATTTAGATTCAAAAACGTCACTGGAGATCATGGCCCTCTTTGATGCCATTCATGCACAAGGAAACACCGTTATACTTGTAACCCATGAAGAAGAGGTAGCCCAACATGCACACAGGGTAATTAGACTTCGTGATGGCCTTGTAGAAAGTGATATTAAGATTAAATAATTACCATTAGAAAAGAGCAGTCTAGCCCAATACAGCCAGACTAATAAACACACAATACCCCACTAATAAAACAAGGCCTTTAATACGTCCAATTTCAAACTTATTTGGTAAAAATGCCAAGGGTATTAAAACACCTGCAAAACCTAACATCCACCATAGATCATTGGTAAAAAGTTCTTGACTCTTTACAGCAATAGGTTGTATGATTGCTGTAATACCTAAAACAGACGCAATATTAAAAATATTAGAGCCAATTAGATTTCCTAGTGACAAGGCTTTCTCCTTTTTTAGAGCTGCAATTACAGAAGCTGCTAGCTCTGGAACACTCGTCCCTACAGCAATCATAGTGATAGATATCACTCGCTCACTCACTCCCAAAGTGGATGCTAAAGCTACAGCACCCGAAACCAGCCATTTACTACCAAGATAAAGGGTAACTGCACCGATAAATAACCAAATAACAATTTTAAAATTAGAAACTACCGCTAACTTATTATCAAACTGTTGGGAAGCATCATTTACACCACGGCTATTTGCTCTACTAATTAACAGCACTAAGTAAATTATTAATATTGTAACCAAAGCAACACCTTCAAGGCTAGAAATTTCATTACCACTTTGCATAATAAAATACAAACCAACAGAGAGTAACATCATCACTGGCCAGTTAAATTTGTAAAAATATTTGTCTATAGAAAGAGGGGTGATAATTGCAGTAACACCAAGCACTAGGCCAATGTTCGCTATATTAGACCCTATTACATTTCCTAAAGAAATATCACTAAAGCCATCTATAGCAGCTTGAATACTCACCAATAATTCTGGAGCAGAAGTGGCAAAAGAGACCACGGTTAACCCAATGATCATCTTTGAGAGTTTTAGTTTTAAAGAGAGTCCAACGGCTGCTCTAACCAAAAAATCTCCACCAACAACCAATAACCCAAGGCCAAGAAAAATTAACAATATGCTCATATGATTTTTATCTTCTGCGAAGATAAATAAATGGGGTTTATTTATCTTAAAAAACACAAACAACTACAACAGCACCCTAGTTTATGCTACAATAGCTTTACGAGTTAGCTAAAGATGTATAAACACGTCACTCAAAGTAGTAAAAAGGGATATCTAGGCTTTTATTTTGTATGTTTACACCGTGAAAAAAATACTTTTTAAAACTCTAGCCAAAATAAATAAAGCTACCCTACCTAGCTTTACAAAGAGAAGACTTGATCTGGCAAAAGCCTCAAAAATGCAACTAGCTCTTTTTGGGTACAGATTATGGGTTACAAAAAATGCCCTAGATTAATAATTAAGTACAGATGTAACAGGGTATTGATTTATTTTTTGTGCTCCTTGCAAAAAATCTAACACAATTAAAAAATTACACTGTACAATTACTCCACCTAGATTTTCTACTAAATCACAAACAGCTTTTGCAGTACCGCCGGTGGCTAGTATATCATCATGAATTAAAACACGATCTCCAACACCTATGGCATCTGTATGGATCTGCAAGGTGTCTGTACCATATTCTAAATCATAGGTTTGAGAGAGTGTCGTAGAAGGCAACTTCCCTGGTTTACGCACAGGTACAAATCCTGCATTTAATGACTGTGCTAGGGTATTTCCGAAGAAAAAACCACGAGCCTCAATACCCACTACTTTATCAATCTTTTGATCTCCAACAAGCTCTAACAGCTGCTCAAGACAAGCCTTAGAGGCCTTGGGGTTAGACAAAAGTGGTGTTATGTCTTTAAACACAATTCCCGGTTTGGGAAAGTCTTTAATATCTCGAATGTAATTCTCTAGTTGTATTTTCATAGCACTGAGTAAAACCAATAAAGGCTTACCAAAGTAAGCCGAAATATAAAAATTGTAAAGTAAAACTGTTACTTAAAACTCTCGCTAACCATAGCTATAATAGCCAAAATTAAACATATTGCTGCAGTTCCAATTACAAGTCCACCTACTCCCATATTATACTATTTAGTGTATTAATTTATAACAAAAATAATTGATTCTTAGCAACTCTCAACAACTTGAGCTTGTTTTATTTTAAAACAAATTTCAAAAACAAAAAAGAAAACTTATGTAATTGAAAAACAATAGCGTTGGGAAACATCTTACAATAAAATTAAATTTACATACTTTTACCACCCTAGTTACTTAAGTAATAAAAAAATGGAACTACTAGAAATTTTTGGTTATCTAAGCGCTTTATTAATTGGGTTCACTCTTGGGCTTATTGGAGGAGGTGGATCCATACTTGCTGTCCCGGTGTTAGCGTATTTATTTACCATAAATGAAAAAGCAGCTACGGCTTATTCTTTATTTATTGTTGGAGCTAGTGCGCTATTTGGAGCAGTAAAACAGTACCTAAAAGGATATGTAGATTTAAAAACAGCCGTTGTTTTTGGAATACCAGCAATGTTAGGAGTCACCCTTGTAAGGCATTATGTAGTCCCTAACTTGCCGGATATTTTATTTGTTATTCAAGATTTTGAGTTTACAAGAAGAATGGGAATGTTTGGTCTTTTTGCCCTACTTATGATTCCTGCAGCTTTTTCAATGCTTAAAAAACAATCTAAAAAACAAAACAGAAAAAATAAGGCTGTAGCCTATAACTATCCCCTAGTTTTAATAGAGGGTTTAATAGTTGGAGGGGTTACTGGGTTAATTGGAGCAGGTGGTGGATTTCTAATCATACCAGCGCTTGTAATTTTGGCCAATATTGAGATGAAGGTTGCCATTGGCACCTCACTTATGATCATTGCTTTTAAATCTTTGATAGGGTTTTTCTTAGGGGATGCTATGACAATGGAGATAGATTGGGAGTTCTTAGCCTTATTTACCTCAATTACTTTTATTGGTGTTTTTATAGGCAGCTACACGAGCAATTTTATTGATGGTAAAAAATTAAAAAAAGGGTTTGGATATTTTATCTTGGCAATGTCTATTTTTATTTTTTACATGGAGTTTATTCAAAAATAACTAGCAAATATGTAATTAGTAGAGTATTACTTTTAGTTAATCTTTGTCTATTTTCCAACGATACCCAACATTAATCATTGCTGCAGAAAACAAAGATTCTTCGCTTTGAGTTCCTACCTCTATAGAGGCTATCCAGGAATTAGTGGCGGTGTTATTGAAACTTGTTTGGGCATAAAAATGAAGTGGAAATGGTCTAATACCTATTACCACGTCTGTATTATCAAAACGTTTTCCCATCCCTAGCTTTGCTGTAAAAACTGAAGGAAGGGCAAGACCAATTTGATACTCAAAAATAATATCATCCTTATTTACAAAAGTGGTACCATAGAGGTAGGAGACTCCTGGAAAAGGAAAAGGTACAAAAGCCAAACCAGCATTTGCTTCAAAAAAAGAAGTTTTTGATCTCTTGTCAGAAAACTCTTGAGCGGTAATACTACCACAAAAACAACAAGCAATAATAAAACTAAATAGTAGCTGTTTTTTCATAATCATATCAGTTTTTGATTCAAACTACAATCTACATAAAAACAAATAAAGAACTCCAATCTTCTAAAA
>ERZ1046568.2797-NODE-2797-length-10988-cov-51.997256_pt1 | contig 10988 bp, 11 predicted proteins | sample MGYA00383092_ERZ1046568 | MGnify/ENA primary metagenome ERZ1046568 (study PRJEB29581, sample SAMEA5548362) | metagenome | biome: marine; feature: coastal; material: water | depth 1 m | study: Short-term variability in the microbial, nano- and picoplankton... | reverse complement strand
CAAAGTGGTCACATTCAAACCATCGGCTTTACTCTGTACCTAGAAATGCTTGACCAAGCCGTTGAGTCTATTCGCAGTGGGGAAAGCCCCAACAAAACTATTAACTTTGATCAGGGTATCGAGGTTAACTTACATATACCTGCACTAATACCCTCGGACTACTTACCCGATGTCAATATGCGCCTGACCCAATACAAGCGACTGGCTAACTGCCAGAACAAAGACCAACTCCATGAACTCCAAGTAGAAATGATTGATCGTTTTGGTCTGTTACCTGAGGCATTAAAAGCCCTTTTCCGAATTGCTGAGTTACGCCAAATTGGTCAGCAGCTGGGCCTTAAAAAGATTGAAGCCGGTCCAACTGAGGGTAGATTACAGTTTACTCAGAACACCAAAGTTGAGCCCATTACCATTATTAAAATGGTGCAACAAAATCCAAAACAGTATCGACTCTTGAACAATGATCAATTGAGTTTCACAATGGCAATGGAAACCCCTGAACTGAGGCTCTCATCCGTGTATGCTATGCTGAGTTCGTTAAGTGAAAGCGTTTAAATAAAGCCAAAAGGACTGTGAATGTTATCGATACAGCATAAAACTTCGATCAGTAGCTTGCTGCTCAAGGCTTTCGCCCTTTTCTGCATCTCACAACCCTCTGTGGCTAATGAAAAATCGGTGGACACAGAACATCTTACTCTACCTAACTGGTATCAGGTTGAGGTGGTGTTATTTGATCAACGAAATATTCTAGGGGATGAGCAGCCACCCAAAGAGCTGAGTCTCGAATTTCCAAATGATTTGATCGAACTTCATAGCAGCTACCAAAATACCGGTATTATGCGACGCCCACTGTTTGATAGTTTGTCGGAATCATCAATAACAGAACCCCATCAGGCAGACCTATTGGATCGTATTTATGCTTATTTGGGTATTTCGCAGTTTCGATATTTCACTGAGAATCAGTCTGAGATAAACCTAGTTCCTGAAGCGCGTATCCCTTATCAGGCTGATACTGGTAATTCATCTGAACCCCAGCTTCTCCTAGTTGAACAGCAATCAGAATTTGATTTATCTCAAGAGTATACTGATGAGATTAAAACTGCTGAAACCGCCTTACCCACAAATTTTAATCCTGTTTTTGAGGCGCCATTTCGCACTCTAGACAAATATGACAGGGACTTAAACGATACTGTCAGAGCCCTTAATAGACGCAACTATCAAGTCCAGTTTCACCAAGCTTGGCGCTTTGAGGTGACCTCGAAACAACAGAGCCAATGGGTTCTATTAAAAGCGGGTGACAACCGTGCCGGTAGATATGCCATTGAGGGCGCCCTAAGGTTCTATAAATCTCGGTTTCTCCATTTTGAAACCGATCTTTGGAAGTTGATCTTTAGCGATGATAGCCAATCAGAAATCGTCCTTCCCGAGATCCCAAAAAAAACCATGACTTCAGAAGAGGAAGTGCTAGTAAGTGCTATGCGATTTTCAAATCGCTATTTATCGCTTAGTCCCAAACCACTCCAAGTACCCAGTCTTATTCAAAATGCGTTAAATGCATATAACCTGCAATCTATTATTCCGCTTTACAGTAACACTGATCAAAACTTAGCAACTGATAGCATGGGTCAAGGAAATAAACCTTACCCAATTAAAGCGATCTGGCCCATAAAACAGTCAAAGCGTATTCAGGAAGAAGAGGTTTACTACATTGATCATCCGCAGATGGGCGCATTGGTGAGTATAAAAGCCTATGAGCCTGTGCCAATCAACCTACCACCTCTTCAACCTGACACTACTGAAGAACAGGTTGTAGACGCTAGCAATTAACAGCTAGTGGTCAACAAGGATTAGTTGACTGGTCTCAAAACCTAACTGAGTGGCACGACTAATAAACTGATTGACTAGCTCTTGTGGAACCTCAGGGGTTCGCGCAAGCAACCATAAGTAATTGGTGGTATTGCCCGCAATGAAAGCATATTGATAATTTTCGCCTAGCTCAAAAATTACATAGGATCCAAAAAAGGGTCCAAAGAAAGAAACTTTTAAATAGCCTAAATCGGGTTGCTCAACAAAATACGCCCTACCCTCGGCCTCTTGATTGGCCTGCGTATCAGTATTGCGACCCGAATTGATGACCCGAATACCACCGTCATCACGCAGAGAATATTCTGCTGAGACGGCCTCTAGTCCACGCTCGAAGGAATGATCGAGGCGAGCAATTTCGTACCACTTTCCCAAGTAGCGATTAAGCTCAAAGTTATCTACTGGCTCTATGCCATCGGGAACAGCCAGACAACCTGACAACAAACAGCAGGCTACAACCCAAAAATTACGCATTAATGACAAGCTTAGGCCTTGTCAGGGTTTTCTAGTCCCGGAGGTGCAATATGCAAGGTTGAGGTCGGGAATGCGATTTCAGCTTTATTAGCCTCGATAATCTCCGCTATCTGCAACATCACATCCTGTTTAACCTCATGATACTTCACCCACCCAGTGGTTTTGGTATAGGCATAAACAAAGAAGTCCAGAGAACTAGGCGCAAACTTATCAAAGTTAACAATAATCACTTCTTTGGTATCAATTTCAGGATGAGCATTAAGCATAGCGGTTACCTGATCAACGATCGGCGTCATACAGGCAATATCGTCGTACCTTATACCCACCGATTCATAAATTCGGCGATTAGTCATTCGCGACGGATTTTCGACGGAAATACTGGCAAATACCGAATTAGGAATATACAGCGGACGCTTATCAAAGGTTCTGATACGGGTCAGACGCCAGCCAATATCCTCTACCGTTCCCTCAATTTCTTTATCGGGTGAACGTACCCAGTCACCCACTGAGAAAGGACGATCAAAATAGATCATCAGTCCGCCGAAGAAGTTTGCCAGTAGATCTTTAGCTGCAAAACCCACTGCAATACCACCAATACCACCAAAGGCCAATAAACCAGAGATGCTGTAACCGAGGAACTGCATGATAACCAGAATAGCGGTGATGACTACTGCGGCACGAAACAGCTTAGAAACTGCCTTTACCGTGGTCGCATCCATTGGTTTAGACATATATTGAGGATCTAACAGATTGCGCTCAACACGGCGAATAAAGCCATTAATAAATAAGGCACCGAGTACAATAAAGGCGAGTCGATTTAGAGGTTGCACCAGGTCTTGAAGCGGCGAATCTATGCGCTGTGCAGTAATACTTAAAGCAAAGTTAATCCCCAGAATCCAAATCAACCATATAGCAGGAGAGCGACAGGCTTCAAGAAAGGCATCGTCCCATACCGTGGGTGACTTAGCGGCACGCAACTGAAGGTGATTAAAAATTCGGTTTAATATAAAACCCGCAAAAAGAGCCGCAAAGACTATTAGGAACAGCTCAGTTATCCAAAGATAGGTCTCACCAGTCAGGTTTACAAGCCATGTCTCAATTGCATTCATTTTAAGATCCCATATCAGTCAAAGTCTGAAGTGTATTTTTAGTTTTAATATAACGCTCAGTTTTTTCCAGCTGTTGCCAGCTGATAATATGCTTAGCCCTCATTGTGGCAATTTTTTCGCAACCTTTCACCTCTAATTTTTGCATGTAGGCTAAAACTTCCTGTGCGCCATCGGGACAGTTGCAAACCAGTATCATATCGCACCCAGCCTGAAGAGCTAATTGTGCCTTATCGGTATAGCCACCGGCCACATCAGCACCTTTCATACTGAGATCATCACTAAAGATAACTCCCTTAAAGCCGATTTTCTGCCTTAATATTTTTTGCAGCCAAAACTCAGAAAACCCCACCGATGACGAATCAATCGCTGGGAAGGTAATATGGGCTGGCATTATTCCGCCTAAACTATCCGCTAACTCAACAAAAGGCTTAAGATCTTTTTCCTGTAATTGCTGGATTGATCTATGATCTACAGGGGCTTCGAGATGACTATCTGCGACCACGCCACCATGGCCCGGGAAATGTTTACCCGTGGCTGACATGCCCGCTTGATTCATACCATTAATAAAGGCCTTGGCCGCCAAAGTAACCTGTTGAGGATTATCCGAAAAAGCGCGATCACCAATAATACTACTGTAGTCTCTGTCGACGTCTAATACCGGCGCAAAACTTATATCTAAGCCACAGGCAATCACCTCGGACGCCATAAGCCAGCCCGAATTCTCTACTAATTCAAGCCCCACCTCGGTATTAGCCTGAATTTGGTCACCAAGAATTTGCATGGGCGGTATACGGGTAAACTCTTCTTTGAATCGCTGAACTCGTCCACCCTCTTGATCCACAGCAATAATTAGCTGTGATGAACAGCGTCTAATATCTTCAACCAGTGCTATAACTTGCTGTTTACTTTGGATATTACGAGCAAACAGAATAACCCCACCCACCTGAGCATTAGATAGAAAAGCGCGCTCTGAATCTTGAAGCTCAGTACCAATGAGATCTAACATCAGTCTTCCGAAAAGTTTAGCGGTCATAGATCATGCAGTCTTAAGTAATGATAATGTGAGAAGAGTCAATATAACTGACCCCAATACTAGATGAAATAATTATTTGAATTATAAGGTTGAACAGTGCATGATACTGTATATAATTACAGCGTATATATATACAGGAGTTTGTTATGGAAAGGTTAACGGCTAGACAACAACAGATTTTTGATCTTATCAAAAACAACTTGGATGAGACAGGTTACCCGCCTACTCGCGCTGAAATTGCGCAGCAACTGGGTTTTCGCTCGGCCAATGCTGCTGAGGATCACTTACGTGCCCTAGCCCGCAAAGGTGCCATAGAAATGATTCCTGGCGCCTCTAGGGGTATTCGTATCGCTGAGCAGGTTTCTGGTATCCCAATTGTGGGTAGTGTAGCTGCCGGCGAGCCTATTTTGGCAGAGCAAAACATTGAAGATTACCAAGAAGTACCCTCAAGTACTTTTCACCCTCATGCTGACTACTTTTTACGTGTACAGGGTCAGAGCATGGTTAATGTGGGCATTATGGATGGCGATCTATTGGCAGTTCATCAACAGCCAACGGCTGAAAATCAGCAGATTGTAGTGGCTCGAGTAGATGGTGAGGTTACTGTTAAGCGACTTAAAAGAACAAGAAGTAAGCACGAAATTCAGCTCTTACCTGAAAATCATGATTACTCACCGATTATGGTGGATTTACGTCATCAAGATTTTGCCATTGAAGGCTTAGCTGTAGGTGTGGTGAGAGTTGCCGTTTAGCGCGGCAACTAATCCTCTGACTCTAGCGCGCCCTGAGCAAAGATAAACTCTTCAACGGGTTTACCCCCTATTACATGCTCCTGCAGTATTCGCTCTATAACTTCTGGGCTGCAGCTGTGATACCAAGACCCGTCTGGGTAAGACACAAGAATTGGACCCTGCCGGCAGACTCTAAGGCAGTCAACTTTTGATCGGTATACGCCCGATTCAACATCCATTAAGTCGAGTTCTTTAATACGACGCTTTAAATAATCCCAAGCAGCTTGAGTTTCTTCTTGGGGGGCACATTTTCCAGCTGTACACAGCAGTAAATGCTGTTTTTGAGAGGAAATGTGGCGGTGTTCAGCCAGTTTGGTTAATCCTTTAATTGTAGGCAAACGGGACTACCTTAAATAGTTAGTGTACAGTTTTACTGGGTTCTTGGTCTTCAGCCTGGGCGGCCGCCTGCTCCCATTCGATAACTGCTTGAATACCAGAATCAATCATCTGTTTAGCGACCTCGATGTGATGCTCGCCCAAGTAGTCCTTTATCTTGGAGGAAAACTTTACCTGCACCAGTGTCTCATCAACGCCTGCACGCTGCAGAGCGATATCGCCATTTTCTAATATAATTAATTCAAACGCAGGTGTACTCATCAAACTTTTCTCATATATGGTTAAACTTACAAAGTATGTCTAAAACTCAATCATCATTTCTCTTTGCCTATCTACGAGCTCTACCATTTGTTTAGACCAGTTTACTGCTCTAGATAGATTCCAATCGGTGATCTTTTTGCCGCCAACATTTGTCTCTAACGCCAATACTGGCAAACGATCCACATCCATTTCCGCTTTTCGTATTTCTGGCAGATCCACTAGCTGAGTATAGGCATCGACTAACTCTCGAACCCAAGAGGTGGGGGAATCAAATAAGTTTTTAAGCTCTGTGGCCTCACCTGGCTCTTTACCATCTGCCTTGAGAATATCCACCAAATCATCAACAGATTTTATTACCGAGGGGTCTTTCACCTTATAGTTACTGGCAACATCTTTAATGTGCCAGTTCCAGGCATGATAGAGCTGGGTCGCAATAGATTGGGCTATTACCGCCTGAACATGTCTATCATTCACACTGCCTTGGGCACTATCAACCAACTGGGTTAATTTTTTTGCAAATAGCAGCTTTTGGTTAACCGCTGCTAGGTATGAACAGGCACTCACTCTACTTACTGCCAGATTTCTCTGTAACAGCCCATTTCCCCTTGGAATAAAACGCGCTCCATCCGGTAGGCTTACCATCCTTTTCACTGCGCACATACTGCTCTTTAGTCTTTCGACTGTAGCGCACAACAGTGGCTAGGCCCTCAGAATCTTTGACTGGCGCCTGCAGTAAAAATAGATACTTTTTATCGATTTCTGATTTATAGGGCAACAGCTCAGAGACCAGTGGTGCTCGCGTTTCACGATGTCTGGGGAACTGGCTAGCCGCAAGAAAGATTCCCGAGGCGCCGTCTCTTAATACATAGTGGTCATCCACTTTGGCACATTGAAGCTCTGGCATTGGAATAGGCTCTGCCTTAGGGGGCGCTGCTTCGCCACTTCTTAAAAGCTTTCTGGTGTTTTTACAATCATCATTGGTACAGCCAAAATATTTGCCAAAACGACCGTTTTTGAGCTGCATCTCACTGCCGCATTTATCGCAATCCAGAGTGGGACCCTCATAGCCTTTAATAACATACTGTCCTGTTTCAACTTCAAAGCCAGAACAGTCGGGGTTATTACCACAGATATGCAATTTGCGTGTGGTATCTAGCAGGTAGCTATCCATTGAGGTATTACAGAGTTTGCAACGGTGCTTATTAAGCAGTGACTTAGACTCAGCCTCATCATCTTCATCGATATTAATCGCCTCATCACCTGAGGTTAGATTAATTGTGTTCTTGCAACGCTCCTTAGGTGGTAAAGAGTAGCCAGAACAGCCTAAAAACACCCCTGTGCCGGCCGTTCGTATCATCATAGGCCTGTCGCATTGATTACACTCAATATCGGTCTCAGAGGGTGCATTGGGGCGCATTCCTGATTCGGCATCCTTGGCTTTAGAAAGCTTAAGTGTGAAATCAGTATAGAATTTATTGAGAACCTGCTTCCAATTTAGAGCTCCGCCGGCAATTTCATCCAACTGAGTTTCCATGGTGGCGGTGAAACCATAATCCATTAGATCAGTGAAACTTTCACTGAGCCGATCAGTCACTATGTCGCCAATTTTTTCAGCAAACATACGCTTATTTTCGATGCGCACGTAACCACGATCCTGAATGGTTGAAATAATTGATGCGTAAGTAGAGGGTCGACCAATGCCGCGTTTCTCTAATTCTTTAACCAATGCAGCTTCAGAGAAGCGCGCCGGTGGTTTTGTAAAATGCTGTTGCGGCAAAAGGTTCAGTAGACCCAGCTGATCACCTTTGTGTAAATCTGGTAACTCTGCATCCTCGTCTTTTGACGGCATCACTGCCAAGAAACCATCAAACTTAGTGACTCGTCCTTTAACCGTCATCTCATAATCACCAGCAGCTACTGTTAAGGTAGATGAGGTGAATTCAGCGGATGACATTTGGCAGGCAACAAATTGCTGCCAGATTAATTGATAGAGGCGTCGAGCATCGGCTTCCATATCGCCGAGGCTGCCTGGTGCTATGTCGACGTTAGAGGGTCTAATCGCTTCGTGAGCATCCTGAGCCCCACTTTTACTACTATAAATAATCGGTTGTTCAGGTAAATATTTATCACCATGACGCTGCTGAATATAGTCTCGACAGGTAGCGATAGCATCATCGCTTAGGTTGGTGGAATCTGTTCTCATATAGGTGATGTAACCCGCCTCATAGAGACGCTGAGCCATAGTCATGGTCTTCTTAACACCATAGCCTAGCTTGGTACTTGCAGCCTGTTGCAAAGTAGAAGTAATAAACGGAGCTGGTGGCTTTGACTTGGTCGCTCGATCTTCACGCTTAGAAACAACATAGTCAGCCTCTCTAAGGAATGCCAATGCTGTATCAGCTTGGTCCTTATTGCCAGGTCGGAATGCCTTGCCCTGATATTTCTTTATATCAAATCTTGCCTGCGTTGCTTCCGAAGCATCATGAGTTTTTGCGGCCTCTAAGTCGGCCTGTACCGTCCAGTATTCCTCTGGAATAAAGGCCCGTATTTCACGCTCACGGGCAACAATTAATTTCACTGCTACGGACTGAACGCGACCTGCAGATAAGCCTCGACCTACTTTTTCCCACAACAGGGGTGAAACCATAAACCCCACAACACGATCGAGAAAGCGTCTGGCTTGCTGTGCATCCACACGGTGTTGATCAAGTACGCCGGGATCCTCAAAAGCCTGACGAATAGCTTTTTTAGTAATCTCGTTAAAGACCACACGCTTATAGCGGCTTTCATCACCACCGATCACCTCAGTTAAATGCCATGCAATGGCCTCACCCTCGCGATCCATATCAGTCGCGAGATAGATATGATCAGCATTTTTAGCCAGCTTTTTTAATTCGGCGACCACTTTTTCCTTTCCAGGAAGAGTTGCATACTGAGCTTGCCAATTATTATCTGGATCAATGCCCATGCTTTTAATTAGCTGAGTTTTTGCTTTGCGTTCACGGTGCAGTATTTTGTCTTCTGGGGATAGCTTGCGAGTAATAGCAGCCTGTTTGGCACGCTCTTTAGGGTCAGAGGGTGTACGGCTAGCACCTGTTGGTAAATCACGAATATGGCCAACGCTGGACTTTACAACAAAGTCATTCCCAAGGTACCTGTTGATGGTTTTAGCCTTGGCTGGTGATTCTACGATAACTAATGATTTACCCATGGAAGTTAGGTTTCCCAGATCAAATTTTTAATTTATATTTGCCTAATATAGACAAATGATTATAGCTAAGGAGCGCATATATACTTGTTTCAGCACCCTTTGGTCAAGCCTCAGCTAAATATTTCTTCACCTTTTTGTCTTAATTCAGATAAAGAAGCATGTATTTTATCGATTAAATCTATTGTTCCACGTTCATCCCAAACCAAGCCAACACCCTCACTTGAAACCTGAATAGCGTTAATCCCCTCAGGTAATTCCAATAGAATGGCACTAATAATGTCATGCCACTCTTTATTAGCTTCATTTTCAATCCAACGCCAGTCATCAAATGATGATTCCCAGCCTCTTCTGCTCGAACGATGCAAGATCCAACCCTGCACTTTTTTGGCCTTCAACCATGGCAACCAATAATAAATAGTATCTATTCGATGCTCGGTTTCAAGGGCACCTGGACGACGACGCAAGTTAACATTAATTGAAAGACCACGTGCCTTTCTTCGGCAGTCGGTTATATGTTGTTGCCGTGGAGAACTTTTCATCCAAAGTAACGGAGATACGGCAACTGCCAGACAAAAGATTATCAACAACCAAACCATAGAACTGTGCCCTGCCTTTTGTGGCAAATGAAAAACCCTTTTATTATAAACACTAAATCAGGATTAAATAGCAACCTATTTCACAAACAGTCGTGGTTTAATGTCCCATTAGTCATCAGTTACTCAGGATTTCCGAGAATGTCACAACCGTTAATCGACATAGGTGTCAATTTATCCAACAACCGATTTAAAGAAGATTTAGATGAGGTTGTCGAGCGTGCACAGGCCTGTCATATACAACAGCTGGTTTTAACTGGGACGTCAGTAGAAGAAACACAAAAAGTCATTGCAATATGTGACGCTTTAAAAGAAAAGTACCCAAGCAGAATATACGCTACAGCTGGAATTCATCCCCATGATGCCGATGAAATTAACAGCGAAAAAATCGCACAATTATCAAAACTAGCAGACAGTGATTCAGTGGTAGCGATTGGCGAAACTGGCTTAGATTTTAATCGTAATTATTCATCAACTGCCAATCAAATTGCCGCCTTTGAAGCTCAGCTTGAATTAGCTGTAGAAAAAAAGATGCCGTTATTTATGCATGAGCGGGATGCCGCGGAAAAACAAATAGAAATAATTACTGAGTACAGAGATCACTTTACTCAGGGGGTCATTCACTGTTTCACAGGGGACAAAAAAACTCTTTACCGCTACCTAGATCTTGATCTGTATATAGGTATTACCGGCTGGGTCTGCGACCCCAAACGAGGCGAAGAACTTAGAAAATCAGTTGCTGATATTCCGTTGAGTCGCTTAATGATTGAAACCGATGCGCCCTATTTGATCCCAAAAAATATGCCTAACCCACCGAAAAATCGTCGCAATGAGCCGGCTTTTTTAGGCTTTGTTCTTGAGGGAATTAAAAGTCAACGTAGCGAAACGCTTGAGGCTATTGCAAAGGCAACAACCGCAAACGCTAGGCAGTTTTTTAATATTTAATTCGCTAGTCGTAATTTATAAATACTGGCTTGCAATCAATCAGTTCAGAGGGCTTCGCATCATCAATTCGAATATCTTTAATGGTGATGGCAAAGGGATCAGAACCGGTTAACAAAAACGGAATATTGATACGTGACAAATCAGCGCCCGCTTCGGCAAAACAGGACAGATTTATGGCTGATTTTGACCATTCGCCTAGGGTGGCTTTAGCAAAAAGCTCTGTGACATCCTGAGCGCCCGCACAGGGCCAGGTACAGTCCATTCTTTGGGTAACCGACCCCAGCGGATGAGAATTCACCCTATAGGTCATAATCAGCGCCTTATTCTGCTCTTCCAGTGCCGTCATATCCATAGCTTGGATAGAGCGCCAAT
>ERZ1046568.2788-NODE-2788-length-11012-cov-4.438441_pt1 | contig 11012 bp, 15 predicted proteins | sample MGYA00383092_ERZ1046568 | MGnify/ENA primary metagenome ERZ1046568 (study PRJEB29581, sample SAMEA5548362) | metagenome | biome: marine; feature: coastal; material: water | depth 1 m | study: Short-term variability in the microbial, nano- and picoplankton... | reverse complement strand
TTTTATCATGTATCCATGAATTATCTTGATCCCTGTACAGCCACGATAATTTACAATTTCTGGCTAACTTATCTTTTAACGATGTCTTTACGGATAATACCTGTCCTTTACTCATGGGGCTGTTCCCCACAAGATTACAGATATCATCACATTCTTCTTGGTTGAATAAATCGAACCAAGTAAACTGATGAATATGTTTCATAGAAGTCCCGCTTTCTCTTTACGGCGGACTATCTCTCTACGAATATAGAACTCAGCTTTTTCAAGATCTTCAATTGGCACCTCGTGCTTTTCATCACAACGCCAAACGTATTTAACTACGCTACCAAGGTTGAAGTTCATGTGTTCAGTTATTTGAATACACTCAACACCAGAAGGGTGCTTCGTATAATGCGGTGGATGGTTCACCATATCCACTTCGTTTTGCGTATCCGCAAGTTCTACCGATTGACTATCTGCCTCGGTGTCGAAGGGGTATGTGTGAGCATAAACCGTTTTGATTTCCTTTTTGCTCATTAGTGCTTCCTATGTTTTTTAGGATCAAATTTAATGACGTTTAAATCTAGTCGATCCTCTTTTTTTATTGTTTTTAAAAGCTCCTCGTCAGGCTCAAACTCTATCGCAAACTCCTCGTCTTTAGGCTCAAAGCCATCAAACCCGGGGGCGGCTCGTATAATCTTACCCGCCGCAAGTACGTTATCTGTTTGAGTGTTTATTAGAGCGTACACGCCAGCTAAGATGTCCTGTAAGAAGTCCACTGCATCATCAGGGTAGCCTTCATCAAAGCTCCAGCCCCCACTGCATATCAAGCGTCCTTCATCATCAATTGATATTTCTATCAAAATAGCGTTTGGCGTATACTCGTTGTTATCGTTCATTTGACGTTCCTAAGACCGTTAATGATTTTTAAAGATGCAGTCTTCTTGCGTTCTTTAATCCACGGCAAAGGCACAAGTTTATCGGCGTACTCAAAACCATACCGATCACACCACATTGAATATGTAGTTTTACTGCCCTTACGGATTTTGCCCTTACTGTTGGTAAAGACAAACCTCAAACAGAGGTCAGGATACTGTTCCTTCAAAAGCAAATGCTTGCGCCGGTCTTCCAGAGTGAAGCGTCCTTTGGTTTCAATTACGATCCCATTAGGAAGTAAAAAGTCTGGCGTGTAGTAATGATCAGATTCTGGAACGACGTAGGGAATACGAAAACATTCATACTCTGCGTCTACACCTCGGCTCGTTAGATCCGACTGTACCTTATCCTCAAGTCCTGAACGGTACCCATTAGCTATTGCCCTAGCTCTAGGATTAAACTTATTCTTTTTCATCATTATATTCCGAGTACCAATAGTATCTTGGGTTCTTAGCTTTAGACCCTGATTGGGGCTTGTACTGAGCGTCAGGCCAGCACTCGCTAGTGAAAGAACAGAAGGTACACGTTGTATGTAGACGTTTGTTTCCTGTAGGTACTTTGCGGAAATATTCGTCAGCGGGCTCAAAGCATCGTTTAAATTCCCCGTCTAAGTTAACGAGTTCAATAGTGTTAGTTATCTTTGTTTCTAACTCTTCAAGCTCTTGCTTATTAGCAGTAGCTTCCACCACGCTAAGTTCACCTGTGCTTTTATTAACAACGATCCAGCCGCCAAGGCCTGTTCCTGTGCCCTTAGAGTAGCCGAGCAATTGGGCTGTATACCCAAACGCATCATCTTTAGCTACGCCATGCCATCCATCCTGCCACTTATTATCGTAGGCCCAAGGAGAAGAAGACTTTGTGTCATAGGTATTGCCATCGATTTCGATGTCATTCTCACCTTTGATAACAGTACCAGCTATCTTGTATTCAGCTTGGGACTTGCCACCAGTGATGTTAGCTCCAGAGACACGCAACAGGACTTCAACAATGCATTCTACTGCATCGCCAAACATCATTCTTAAAATGTGATTGTACGGCATCTTAGACTTTTCCGCGCCAGCCTTCTCCATCTGGAGTTGACAGGTAGGACGCCCAATATTGCTCATACGCAAACGAAAGGGTTCGTTCTTTCTATTTAACTGCTTACGCAAACCTTCCTTGAACATTTCACCAGCGGCTTCAATCCACTCGTCCTTACATTCAACAGGTTCGCCATTAGACAACTTGTCCATTGTCATTCGCAGTTTGGCTTCTAATGTATTTATAGACATATTTATAACTCCAGTTATTCAGAGGGAAAAAAGAGGGGCACGAAGGCCCCCCTTAAAGTTCTGAAGTTATTAATCGTCTTGAAGATCTGCCGAGAGATCGTCGCCAACTACATCTGTTACTGCCTCAATTGCATCTTCATCCAACTGACCTTCACGCATCGACTTCTGGTAGGATTTCTCCACCATATCGTTTTCGCGCTCAATCAAGCTCGCCATGTGTGTCATGGTGTCAAATGTTTTTTGGTCAAGCGAAAGTGCTTTTTTCAGATCTGGTTTAAAGTGCATTACATAATAAATGACAGAGCCATTCTGTAGCTCTTCAGCACTTACATCACACCAGTAATCGTAGAAATTTGATCCTCGTGGGATTGTCTTAATAAACTCGTCTTCAAACGGGTTGAAGTTCGATCCCTTGAGTAACATTATAGCAGGTTCGTTCTCGACAGTCACCTCATTTCCGTCCGCATCTTTGCCAGTATATGACACTAATACGCGCAGTTGTCGGAAACACTTGATATCGGTATACTTTTTCTGTTCCTCTTTCGGCATTTCCCGTAAGATTTTAGAAGTAGGTTTACCGCAACGAATATCACCCTTCATATCACGGGCTTCACAACGGAAGTTCGGAATAAGTAGAGTTTTATTTACCACCTTGCTTTCTTCTGGATCATAATGAATCCATTGAAATAATTGTGATAGCGCACGAATACGCACGTTCTCCGCATATACAGGTTCATCCATACCGTTAAGGTAAAACAAACCTTGTTCAATCTTCCGCCCCTGCGCGTCTTTACGCATGGTGTTGACTTTCAACATTGGAAGTCGATCTGCACTTTTTTGTGGCTTATCATTAGCCCCGAGTAGTGCCGCCAGTTTCTGCTCTTCAGCTTTTTCTATTACTGCAATATTGCCCATATTATTTTTGCTCCTATGTAAGATGTTTAATTTACATCTATTAGTGTCACTAGTCAACATTAACTAGTGCTTTATCCATCCAATTTTTTCCTGCTTCCATTTCTATCGCTAGAGGTAGAACGGTTTTATAATTGAACCTTTCGACAAGCTCTTCAGACACGTCGCTCATTGCCCATTTAAGAGCCTTAGCCACCTTGTCTCGCTCATTTGGAAACACGTCCACCACGATGCTGTCATGCACTGTGAGGATAAGTTTCGACTTGAGCTCAAGCCTTTTAAATTCACGCAAAGCGCGAACGCACGACAATGGAACAATGTCCGCTGTCGCAAATGATTGCACAGGGTAGTTAACCACGGCCGTAGCATTGGTTATCCTTCCCCCGCGTAATCGTTTAGCGTTTGGAAAATAAAACTCTCGTCCAGATGGAATCCGAACGATGCCTGTTTTCAAAACACCATCCATTAAGGTCTGATGCCAACGCTTCAAACCAGAATAAATATTAAAGTATTCTTTAAAGTACGTCTGAACGTGTGGGGGTTGCCCCATACCAAGACCGCCATAAAGGGGGGCGAACGTAAATTGCTTGGCTAACTGTCTGTTTTCCTTAGATATTTCTGATTCAGGTACTTGGTTGATGATTGAAGCAGTCTGCTTATGAATGTCTTTACCAGACAAAATATCATCAATAATTTGAGCATCCCTAGACAGTTCCCCAGCCACTCTAAATTCAAGACCAGAGAAGTCACATTCTGCAATTTCCCCGCCTTCAAATCTGGAAACAACACAACGTCTAACAGGGAATGTACCCCCTCGTGGTTGGTTCTGGAAGTTAGGGTTACTAGAGCTCAGGCGTCCAGTACGAGTAGTTGTCTGATTAAACTGCGCGTGTAATATTCCATCAGGACGTGTGTAGGTTTTGATCCCTGTAACAAAACTATCCAAATAAGTGTTGATAGCATTGAGCCTACGAATACCTGTTAAGAATTCTATTGCCTGTAGGTTATCCTTTGAGTGGGCCTGTAAGATCAAACGCTCAATGGTTTGTTTATCAGTTTTAAATCCATTAACGGCCGCATCTTGAGGGCCTTCAGGAACAAGCTTTAAACCAGCTACTTGACCTGTCTCGGTAAGAGTAAAGCCTTGACCATCACACGGTTTGCATTTGGTTAGATTGATCCACGGTGTACCATCCTTTTTGTACTTCTGGATCTTCCCCTTACCTTCACAAATATCACAATGATAACCAACAGTCTTCATTACCCTGCGCGTAGATTTACGAACGGTGTTAGCAAACTGTGAAGCACTCATACGAGGTGGATAAAGAGGCTTACCATTGGCACCTAAACCAATGTTAAAAGTACGCTTGTGGTATTCTTTATCTACAATGTAACGGCTATACACAACTTTAGTCATGTCTATGCCTGAGTTTAAATTAATAGGAGTGTCACCCATCGTTGACGTTACAATGTCATTCAGTGTCTTTTCTATTTTTATCTTCTCTGCGTAGAAATCACTCTCTACCTTATCAAGAGCATCCATATCTATTGCGATACCATTGCGCTCTATTTCACAGAGAAACATCATCATTTCATTCATCAATGTGAATACAGGTTTGAGCCCTTTGTTTGATTCCTTTAGTAAATCTTTTTGCTGATCCAAATAAATCTCAGCACAAGACAGAACATCAGCCTCTGCATACTCAATCACGGTGGCTAGGGGCATAGCCTCAAACCCTGTTCCGCTTTTGAATAAATCATCTACTAATTCAGATTTCTTACGAGTTACATCCCGTCTTTCCGCTGTAGCTTTAAGCGACTTAGATAGTGGTTGAGCCCGTGCAAAGATATACTCACCAATCATAGTGCAGTACATTTCTGGTGGGATAGGTAGCCCAGCTTCCATACAATATAATAAATCGAATTTTGCATTGTGGGCCACGCCAATGGCGGCTGACTTCAGTGCCTGAATAAAATCATCTGGTGAATCAGATTTTTCGATTTCGTTATGATGGAACACTCTACTATGAACATCCCCAATTACCCCATCTTCAATAATAAGCCAGTGAGCACTCACCATCCTATTCTTTGGATGAAAAGGGCTATTATCAATTGACCCTGTATCCCGCTGAACGGTTGTTTCTAAATCAAATACTATTACTCTCATACAACTCCCCATTTCCTTTCTGCTAAAAAATGCCACAAATCTTGTATCGGATTCATTTCCGTGTGGCTCATAAACAACCGCTCACCATAACCGAAGTCATGCTTTCCTGCGGATGCTTTAAACTCTTTGCGAGTGACCCAGCCGTTAATCGACATCACATCATCATCATCTGTACGGCCAACCAAGATGGCGATTTCAGCCCGAAACTTTTGCATACTATCAAAGATCAACGGGCCTTGTTCTTCGTTTGTGAATTTTACATCGACAGGGATATCGTCCATCCATAGATCAACACCGCCATCTGACAGTACGTTGATAACTGGTGGCTCAACATCAAACAGTCTGGCTATGGCAAACTCAGCTTTGTAGCCGAACGCATTAGCCTCTTCTCTGGACTGTCTCTCATTCTCAAGTCGAGGGTTGAAACCTTGTAGCTTACAAAGAGCTACAGTATCCGCCCCCATAATTTCTGATGTATGGCTATCCTGCCTAGTGAGTTTAAACTTCAAGTGCTTGCTCCCCCACATATTCGTGTGAATAAGAGAAGACACTTCTAGGCATCCAATCTAAATTTTTGTTTTTACCAGCGGCACAACGCACCTTCATATTTTTAGAAGTGGCTCTCCATTTACTGGATCTGTTACGGTACTCTCCCATTCTTGGGTGGGTAGTTTTACTATAGTACCTCTTACCTTCTTTAAGATGTATCTCACCAATGGCATCACTCATACGAACACCAATACCCAAGCCTTGGTAGTCGGGTAGTACAACCGTTCTATGGCCTCTGAATGCGTTCTTTAATGTTCCGCTGGGCATAGCTAACACTGAGGTAAATCCAACGACATCTGATCCCCAGAGACATACCCAGTGTTTTGCACTTTTATTGAGGTTTCCTGAGAGATAGTGATGGTCGCGGAAGATTGCCCACGACTCTGCCCTGCAAGGTAGGAGCTCCAATTCAATGTTGGGACGCCGAAGATACCCCCTCGGGAGAAAATCCCTTGTCAAAGTATCATATACCCAATCAGGCTCTAGCCATTCGATAATGTCATAATGACAAGACGCAAATACAACTGAGTGTATATCGCTGTTTTTAATGTATCTACTCAATGCGGCCGAACAAGACTTAGCAACTGATCTATCAACAACGCTAGTGAATTCATCTACCACTGCGCCATTGCCTAACTGTCTAGCTAAGTTAGCTCGGTACTTCTCACCCGTTGAAAGTATTTCGTATGGCCTGAACCATGCTGGTACGCTGTTTAATCCTACAGCACTTAGTTTATTCTGTGCCTCTTCCGCCCCGACAAAATGCGAAACAATGGCTTTATTGTCCTGCCATTCAGGGTGCTCTTCATTACCAAACAGTTTAAGCATAGTGGACTTGCCACTACCTGATGGGCCAACAATTAAACCAATACCAAAATCCGTAGGCAAAGTTTCTAGGGTAGGTACGGTACATTCTGAGATACCCGTGAAATCATAATCAAAGTTAGTTGATACTTTTTCAGTTATCTCGTCTTGTTGGATGTTCTCATATTTTAATATCTTATCCATGCTTTACTCCACATACCTGCTAATAGCGGGCTGTAGGTTGCATATGACTGTGCCGTGCCACCCCGATAATTTGTTTTTGGATACGGTTAGATAACGAGTGTTATCAGGATCAGTATCATCAACGTCACCAGCTTCATGTTTACCAATGCCAATACACAGATCTAACTCGGCCATCTTACCAATTTTAGATCCTTCCATATCGAAGCCCGATAAGCGAGTACGGCCTCTAGCATCGTTTGATGCTTGGGATACGGTTATGACTGCACATTGTTGACGCTTGGCTAACTCACGCAAAGATCTGTATAGTTCTCTAAGGCGTTCATGGGATGCGGAGAAGGTACCATTGATATGAACCTTGTCTCCTTGATCGATCACCACCACGTCTGCGTTCATGTGCTCAATGTATGATTCAATCTTTTGTAGATCCCATTCTTGGATGTCTTTCATTTCTAGGCGATCTTCAATTGCAGTGAATTTGTTCTTTGCACTACGAGGATCAGCAACAATCTCTTCACGGGTCATACCACCCCAAGCTTGCATCGCTCTAAGCATTGTACGCTTAGTCTCTTCCTCGTTACCTAAATACAAAACCTTTGCACCCTGTTCGCAAAAACCACCGGGGCCGCAAACAATTGATATTGCAAAGGCTGATTTGCCTGTCTCAGGTAATGCAAAGATTGTCCCAAATTCTGCGGGCCCAATGCCATAAATGTGTCGGGATAAAGTGTTTATATTAAATTTCCAACGCGCATCATCAGATGTCATTCGGAGTAATTCTTCAATGTCTTTAGTTGTAGCATCACCAAAATCACTTGGCATTACACCTTCACGCACATTCTCAAGTAAGGATGTTAGACGTGACATTGCATCTGGTACGCCTTCAGTGAGTTCAATACCCATGTTGGCAATCTTATGCCCGACGTGACGCTTCCATAATTCTTTAAGATAATCTGAAGCAATACCATTAGACAAAGGTTCTTCTCTTTCTATACCTTGCAATAGGTCAGAAATAGTTTCCTTCTCGGTTCTGGTTGCTACGGGATTGTTCTTTAGCCAGATGGCTTGAACATCATTAATTTTTAGATCGTGTTCGTATTTTTCGTGTCCCTCAGAAATGCTTTGAAACACTTCTTTTAACTCTTCCTCAAAGAGTTTTGGACTAAGACTACTCTTGTTTTCTATATAAAATTCACGGGACAAAAGTCCCCTAAGTATCTGTAATTCCATGTTTTTATTTGCCTGTTATGCTCTTATTAGTGTCATGTAACGACACCAATTATAGCCCTAGTACCCCCTACTAGCAACAGAAAAATTCACAAAAAAAACCCCGCTCAGTGGCGGGGCCTTATTCTACAAGGGTTTGAGCCCTTATTTTTTTTTTAACTTAATCTAAGTTTCATATTTTTAATGTCAGGCGTTGCATCGCCTCTTCGCTCTCGGAGATCCACTTCGTGGTAAACAACCCGTGGGTTGCCTCTACAAAGCTGGTCTATGGCTTCTTGTAATTTTTTCTGCTCTTCAGCCGCCTCAATGAACCCTTTCGGGCAATCGTAGTCAATAACTACTAATCCTCTACATTTCATTTCTAATCATCCTTCTAATACGGTTACATTAATAATACATAGAACCGAATTGGAGGAGCTTGATGTGGATCACTCCAGCTTGATGCCTTTCTTCCGTGGCAAGACCCGTCTTTATTTGATATATTAAAAGCCATTTATTAGTTTAATTATCCCTCTATTATCATACCATTTTAAATCGTTGGTAAGAAATTTTACACTACAGTCAGCCACCCCTTGTAGCTGTCTTAGTAACATTATTGACTTACGAGAGGCATCTTTGTCAAGGCAAATAATTAATTTAGTAAAAGCCTTTAACTGTTTACGCTGTAATGGTGAGATATTTGTACCAAGTAAGGCCACTCCTGTGTACTTGTTAGTGGCATAGACTGCACAGGCACTAGCGGCGTCTTCTACTACGATTGCTGTATCTTGGTTACCAACGCTTAGAATACCCTGTGTGTCGCCGTATGAGAGCCATTTAGGTTTTACGTCAGATTGTAATGATCTACCTACTGCACCCGTATTATCATTCATCCAAAATAAAGTACGGTTCTTAGCTGGGTCATAGGTAATTTTGATTGCACCATCATCATACGCTTTACGACAATTATTATCGTCAATATATTTAATAACGTGTTCGTGATGATCTATAGATGAGTTTACTTCAGGTACGGGGTATGCACGTTTGTATATACCTGTTGAAGTATCCCCATTGAATTTACGTTTGATTGCATCCAATCCATATCCAACACGCTTACCCCCTGATGCTGAACATGATGCTTTATAACAATTCCAGATCAGAGATCCATTACGCTTAGATATTGTAAGAGTATATTTACCACCACAGAACGGACAATTAATTCTTTTAGTATCATCATCTTTAACACTAACTTGACTAATTACTTCATATTGTTCTTTTCGTGAATACATATCCCTTAACCTAAAATCTATAGCTCGGCCCCCCAGAGCGGCCTCGCTGTTATACACCTATAAACACCATCCGTCAACACTAATTGTGACACTAGTTATGAGCTTTACCACCCCCGATTATACTTAACCAGTTGATTTAATTAGTAAAACTCATAACCTGAAGGTCGTAGGTTCAAATCCTACTCCCGCAACCAACTTCTTGACTTCATTACACTTTAATAAAAAAGTGTAGTGGAGTTGAAGAAAATGGAAGTTTTAGCACTGTGTCACTAACTATTACCACAGAATTTATCTACATCATCCTTTAGTAAATCCCTTGGGTTGCCCTCAAGATGGCAATGACACGATGTACAATACACCACGTCAGGTTCATCTTCATACGTTCTGCCTCTAGTGCTTCTACCACACCAATCACATATCTTTAGTTCATCCCACGGGGAAAAACTAGGAGCTCTTCTTACTCGCCTCATAATCATTCTCCGATTTCATTTTTAAGCACACTACATTTTGGTGCTCTTCTTTTATTACCGCTTCTACCCCATGCATTGCATATTGGCAGTCAGCATAAGATGGGAAGGCCTTGATCGGTTTAGCGAACAGACCCCCTTCCAACAGTGTCAGTATAATTAACCAATACATTATAGAGCTCCTGACATTAATTCAGGATCTAGCAGAGCTTCCCATGAGTAAGGGAAGTGCCTACGCATATCATCTGATATCTCTTGCGCTACAAACTGAGTTTCAAGTTGACTGTCAGGTGCACAACGAAGTCTGCACATATCTGCCCATGCATCCAACGAACCGCTCCAGTGCCACTCCGTCATGGTTGACAGTGGGAGCTCCCCGCGAGCCTGTTCCTCACAAACCCCAATGCTCAACAGGTGCTTATATTGTATCAGGGCGTGTTCTCGTGAAGCCTGTACATCAACACCATCAACAACGCCTTCACTGCCTTGCTTCTTGTCCTTGGACTTCCCCCGCCATTGAGCGGGAGTATAAAATTCAGGATCATCAGAGATATATCTTCGCGACACCTCTGACCATCTTAGAAATTTATGCTTAACAAGTTGTCGGGCTACAAACATTGGAGCCTTAACATGAAAGGATGCGAAGCAATGGCCGAAGGGGCTGAAGTGTTTATGTTCAGCCAGATACTTAATCAGCTTCGGATCTTTGCTTTCTAGCTTTTCATGGTTTTTATTGAAGGATACTCTGGCCGCATTAACTACGGTCAGATCATCCCCCATACAACGAAGTAAAGTTGCACTAATCATTATTATTCTCCATTGGGATTTCTTGTGGGAAATCGATTGTGTGATCGTCGCAGTGATCAGTAAAATCCGCCAGAGCTATACTTCTACCTAGCATCCGTACTTTTACAGCTTCTGTGTATCTACGTTTGCAGTTAGGAGTGTCACACGCGGCGGTGCAGTATACATTATTCATTTATAGGTTCCTCTCTTGAAATCTTTTGTTAACCCCAGCCGCCGCTAACTTGATTGTTGGGCGGACATATATTGATAGAACGTCACGGCTTTGATGGCCTGTGACTGAGCGCAATTCATCTTCAGTACATCCTGATTCCGCCATTTCGGTGGCTCCAGTTCTTCTGAAATCTCTGATTTGTAGCTCGGATGGTAGATTAGCGGCTAAACGAACCTTTGCGGCCCATTTAGAATACAACCTACGATCAAATGG
>ERZ1046568.2786-NODE-2786-length-11015-cov-5.360036_pt1 | contig 11015 bp, 7 predicted proteins | sample MGYA00383092_ERZ1046568 | MGnify/ENA primary metagenome ERZ1046568 (study PRJEB29581, sample SAMEA5548362) | metagenome | biome: marine; feature: coastal; material: water | depth 1 m | study: Short-term variability in the microbial, nano- and picoplankton... | reverse complement strand
TGTAGTAGTACCATCAACAGTTAATGTATCATCTATTCTTACACAACCTTCGCTTGGTGTAGTTTCGTTTATACTATCTGTTTTAGTCACATCAAGCGATTTAATTTTTAAATCAAAAGCACCATTTGCGATTTCAGAAATACTGTTATTAGAATCCATAATAACTTCTTTATTTGTTCTTTGACCGGTTGCTGTATCATAATCAGCAATAACTAAATTAGAAGCTTCTAAGGATATTATTTTTTTTACTGTTGCAATTGTTACTGTAGTTCCAGATTGTGTTATAGTAAATGTTTTTCCATTTAATATAATATCTTCAGCAGTTCCTATTGTTTTACTGACCGATGATGATAAAATATTTGTAGAAGTTTCTCCTTCATCAATAGTAATTGTTGCTGTTGCTGTTGAACTATCATCATATGTAATTGTTTCACCATTATCAGCAGAAACAAATTCTTCCAAATCATGTAAAATAAGACCATCTCCACCAATTTCTAAATTATCAGATAATTTTAATGTGCCAACATCATTTCCGGGACTTGTAGACGGAATATCTATTTCAGTAACAGATATTTTATCTACTTTTATAGTTCCAAATTTATTAACACTTTTATTACAAGACATTTTGTTTTTCAAAATTAATTAATATTATTTGTATTTGTTTTAAATTATGTTAAATCATTAAGAATTATATTTTAATAATATTATGTGTTATTTCCTTAAAATTAAAAAAGTCAATTATAATAATATAAAGTTTTTAAACAACATAGTATTTATAATATAAAATATATTTAAAAATATAATATGTCAACCTCGGCAAGAAATCAATTAAAACAGAGTAATTATTTAATTAATGATGAATTAGAACAACTTTCTTTCTTTGAACATTCTTATAAAAGTTATAAACCATTTTCACGTCTTACAAAAAAAATAGGATTTGATTCAACATTTGATTTTGGTAAAACTGTAAAAATTAATTTAAGTGAAACAGCAAATTATGCTGATTTAATAACAAATATGACTCTAATGATTGAAGTACCTGATATTTCTTCCACAAATTTTGGTTATACTAATGGTTTTGGTCATGCTTTATTAGAAACTATTGAACTATATATTGATGGTGTTTTAATAGATAAACATTCATCAGAGTGGATGGATATTTGGAGTGAACTTACTATTAAACCAGGACTTCAAAAAAACTATGAATATTTAGTTAAAAAATTTGATGCTACTTTTACATCGAATTTTCAAAAGGGAATGACATATATACCATTACATTTTTGGTTTTGTCAAAACAGTAGTAGTAATAATACAAAAAATAATATGATATTACCAATGGCAGCTCTCTATAATTCTAGAGTGGAGTTAAAAATTAAAACTAGATCATTAAATGATTTAGCAATTAATAAAAAATTATCAGGTGCTAATATTGGAACAAATCAATCTATAACATCTGCGAATATATTAATTGATTATATTGTATTAGAGGAAAGTAGTCTCAAAAAATTACAAGATCCAACAACAGATAAATATTATCTTATTACACAAGTTCAAGAATTTGAAAGACAGATTTCCGCAAATACAACATCTGCGAATTTTACATTTGAAGAATTAAAATATACAGTATCTGAATTAATTTGGGTTGTTACATCAAATACATCTAAAAGTAAAAATATGTATTTTGAATATGGAACTGATTTATCTGCATGTTCAAAAGATCCAATAGTAACAACAAAAATCACTTTTGATGGTGTTGAACGTATAGAAGAATTACCAAGTGAATATTTCCAAAGTGTTGAACCTTTAGCAGTACATGATAATACTCCATTTTCTTTTATTCATTGTTATAGTTTTGCTCTTTCTCCAGAAGATTTTAGTCAACCTTCGGGAATTTGTAATTTTAGTGAAATACACACAACACAGATGAATTTTACATTTCAATCTAGTTTAGAAGCATCAACTTTAAAATTGTTTGCCATTAATTATAATGTATTAAGAATTAGTAATGGTTCAGGAACATTACTTAATAGTTTAAGTAAATCAAATAGAAAAACTATGCCAAAAGATGCGGTAAATCAAAATAATTCAAATAATAATAATAATAATAATAATAATAATAATAATAATGATGACTATGATAAATATTGTTATTAATTGTTATTAATTGTTAATAGTATTTTTATCTAAATAATTTATATAATAATAAAAAATAAAATATAATAAAATAGTAATTAAAAAGTAAAATAATAAAAAGTAATTTAAAATGAATGTTTGTAATTTAGCATGTTTAATAGCGACTGGTCTGTTTAGTTCAAAAGTATATTTAATGGTTAATTATAAAAAAAATACTTTATTAAATCAATTCAATTCTATATTAAGCAATGTGCAAAAAACACGTTATGAAAAAATTATGAAAGACCGTCTTGAAATATATATTAGCGGTATGGTTTATGGTTTATTATTAGGATTAATTTATCTTAATATTGTCAAAAAAAAAACCACCGGTAGAGCATGTATGTTTACAGTTATTGTTTTAGGTGTTAATTATCTTTATTATATATTAAAACCAAAAAAAGATTATATGGTTCCGCATTTAACTACTAAACCACAAAGAGAGGCGTGGTTAGCAATTTATAAAGAAATGCAATATAGATGCAAAATGGGTTTTGTATTAGGTATTGTCGCTTTTATGTTATATGGTTTATTCCTTAATGTCTAAATAAATTCATGTTATATTTTTTTCAACTTTTATTTAGTATATTAATAATATTAATTAATAATAATATATTATAAACAAAATGATTAATAATTTTAAAAATAATGTTCTTTTAACAATTGAAAAAATAAAAACAAATGAATACCATGGAGGTATGGATAACTTATATTACTCTAGTTTTTTTTTTTTAATAACATCATTATATGCGTTATATAATAAATTGTATGTCTGTGCTATATTAACATTTTATTTATTTATAACATCAGTTGTATTTTGGAATGATTATAATAATAAATTCAAATTATGCTCTGATCATTATATGGTGTTTATAATGGTGTGTTATACTATATTTATCTCTTTTAAAATTAAAAATTATGTATGTTTGGTGTCATTGGGGGTATTATTATTGTTATATATTATTTCATATCATTATTTATTTAAAAACAATTATTTAGTATCTTCTAATTTATGGATACTCGCACATTGTTTAGTCGCAACAACTTGTATATATATGTTTAATATATTAAAAATTTATAATAAAAATAATTAAACGCAAGGAATATATTTAGGTGCGTCATAATCATATATTACTGCTCTGAATACACCATTATATCCAGGAACCGTTATTAAATCATCATTTAATATTTCTTCACAACCATATTGAGAATCGCATTTTCTACCTTTGTTACTCAATGGCATTTTAACTTGATGATTTCTATCACTAGATGTATAATAAGTCCAGTTTTGACTTCTAGGATATGTTTGTTTTCCATATAAGGCTAAAACAACACTATCAGTATTATTACCAGGTGCCATATCTTCACTTTCTACAGTTTTTTTATAGAGAGCACCAATTTGTTGAAAAGAACCTGTTTCTCCTCGTGTAGGGACATTAATAGGAATACCATATGAACCCTCCATACTTCTTTCTGGTGGAAGAAGTGGATTAATTATTCGTTCATGTGCTTTTAAATCTTGATATTGAAAATAAGACATATTTTTTTTTGGTTTAGATTCACAAGAGGATTCTAGTATTATTTTTATAGTATTAACATTACTATTACTATCATCATTATCATCATCATTATCATCATCATTATCATCATTATCATCATCATTATCATCATCATTATCATTATCATCATCATTATCATCATCATTATTATTATTTTTGTTTTTGTTTTCTTCTAAATTTGAATTAATTTTCTTTGTTTTCCTATTAAGTTGAGTTTTAGTATTTGTTTTTTTTGTTACATTTTCTATAGTATTATTGTTGTTGCTATTGTTGTTGCTATTGTTGTTGCTATTGTTGTTGTTGCTATCTGAAAATAAATTTGTAAAAAAATTCTTTATTTTTTTAAAAAAAGATATATTTTCTTTATTATTAACATTATTATTAGTAAATCCTTCTTTATCATTACTTGATATTAAAGCAATAATAAGTATAATAATAATAATAACTAACATTAAAATATATTCAACAGGATTTAAATCAAAATCTAATAAAGTAATATTGCTTCCATGTTTCATACGATGTCTTGGTAGTCTTCTTCTTACACTCCTTCTCATTAAACGAGGTTTTCTATGTCTAGGTCTTTTAACTATAACAATATTTTTACGCATAATATTTATTTAACTATATAAATATAAAAAATATAAAAAATCATAATAAATATAATTAAATATATTCTTTAAAATTATTAATAATTTGTTCTAAAAATATCATATTAATTATTAAATATAACAACCCATTCAATAACAAATAACTCTACAATCACAACCAAAATAAACATTATCACAATTACTACTCCCAAACTTACTATCTATTAATAAAACTATTAAATAGAACTATTACTACTATTATAATTATAATAATAGTAAAAGAAACTAAATAACTATGAGGACCATTATGTATTGGTCTCCTTCTGTTAATATATAGGTCTTTCTGTTAATACTTATTGATATCCTTCTCATAATAGAAAGTATTAGTAGATTTTTTTTTTATAATTATATATATATATATATATAATAAAAATTTGTTAAAACTCTAAAATGAAAAGTATAGTAATGTTATTTTTTGTAGTTGGTATTGTAATGTTTTCTATAGGATATCAAAGAAAAATACTAACCGACACTAAAACAAGAACCGTTGTTGAATATAGATATATACCAAGAAGTATATATGAAGAACAATTATCACCTATTAATTTGCAAAGCACATTTAATGATATGTTTAATAAAGAAGATGTGTTTCTAAGAACATAAAAAAATTGTTATTAATTATAATAATATTTATAAGTAATATTTATAAGTAATATAATATAGTAATAATAATAGTAAGATTAATTTAATCACTATTATGTTTGTCTCTGATAACTAGTTTCCTGTATTTTACTTTTTCAAAGTCTTTAGCTTCAAAACCCATATAACTATAATATGCTTTTGTAAAACTGGAGTATTCTTTTTCAAATACTTTAAGATCATCACACCATAATTCAGTTAGCGTTTTTTCCTTTAATGTATTATATTCTGTTTCAATATCATTTAAGTCCTTCTTTAATTCTTCAATACGTTCTTTAGTTAAATTATAAATAGGCATTTTGATTAAGTAATCATAACTTCCATCGCCATTTTTTAATAATTTATCGTTTTCTGGTATTAATTTGTAAAGTTTGTTATTAATCATCTGTGGATATTTTTTAGTCATTAATTGGTCTCTAATATCAGATTTGCTTCTATTATTAACAATAATTTTCTTATTAATGATATCAAGGATAAATTTAACTTTAATACTAATTAACATTAAATTATTTTCCATAACTTGCATCAAGTGTTTTTTCCGTAATTCATAATGATGAATTCTTACTTTATAATAATCTTTTAATATATCTTCAATACTAGTATAATTTACAAGTTTACATTTATCGTTATATACATTCAGTTTTTTATCACATGAAATCTTACTAGTCATTCTAAACATAATTTCAAACTGATTAAGTCCAGTTTTATCTATATTAGAAATCAATTTATTTAATATTTTTTTATCAAATTTCAAAACAAACCGAACTTGTGATTCAGATGATTCATTTGTATAATCTTTCAAATAAATAATTTTTTCTTTTTTATCTTTTCCATCTCTATCTTTAGAAGTTTTGCCTCTTCCTCGTCCACCACCCTTACTACCTCTTCCTTTACCAGTTGATTGTATTGGTTCACCAGTCATAAGACTATCAAGTAAAATTCTATAATTATCAGTCCACATTCCAACCGGAAGTTCTGTAATAACAACAGTAGTTAAATCACTCAAATTGTAAACACCTTTAGTAATCCAATGATTTTTAGAAATCTTTTTAATAGTCCCCTTAAAACCTCTTATCCAAGGTACCATTTCTGTAGGTTCTTCTTCTTTCATTATCTTTTTAATATTCTTAATAATATCCAATGGATTAAATTGTGGAACACCAGATGACCAACCCGTTCCAATACCTTCAGAACCATTTACCAAAATCATTGGAATAATAGGAACATAAAAGTACGGTTCAACTTTTTGACCATCGTCATCAGTATAAGTGTAAAGAGCGTTATCTCTTTTATCATAGATAATATTTGCAAGAGTAGTAAGATGAGTATGAATATACCTAGGTTGTGCAGAATCTTTACCACCTTTCAGACGACTACCAAATTGTCCAATAGGTTCCAATAAATTAATATTACTATTTCCTACATAATTCTGTGCCATATTAACAATAGCACCATTTAAACTCATTTCACCGTGATGATATGCTCCGTTTTCACTAACATATCCGGCAAGTTGTGCGACTCTAATTTCTTTAACAAGATTTCTCTTAAAAGAACAATAAAGAATTTTTCTCTGAGATGGTTTAAGTCCATCGCACATAGAAGGAATACTTCTGTGATTATCATAGTTGCTAAAATGAATAAGGTCTTTATCAATAAAATCAGTATATGTTAAATGAGATTGATTTGTATCTATATTTAATTTAGAATCATATTTAGAGAGCCACATTTTTCTATCATCTGCTCTTTTAGAATTAAACGCCATATCAATACTATTACTAGAAACATCTTCTGTATCTTCCCAAATATAATCCATTTTTTTAAAATCACGAAAATATTCTTTTGCTTCATTAGGAGTGCTGGTACCAAGTCCTTTATAATATTTAGAAGTCCATCCCTTACAATTGTTTTTTTCAACCCAATTTTCATAATCATTAATATTATAAAAGTTAATTGATGTTTTCTTCCCCTTTTTAACTTTAACAATAGGAGTAAGAAATCCATTTAGAAATCCATTATACTTAAGCAGAGAAGGCCATTTACTCATAAAATTAATAAATAAACCCTTAATATGAGTTCCATCAACATCTTGGTCTGTCATAATCATAATTTTACCATAACGCAAACTTTCAATATTTTTATATTCCTTTCCTTCTTGAAGACCCATAATTCTCTTAATATCAATAATTTCTTGATTGTTAGCAATCATCTTTTCTTTACCATCTCCGCGAGTATTTAACAATTTACCCCGTAAAGGATAGATACCATAATAATTACGTCCATTATTGATAACACTAAGACCAGCAACTGCCATTGCTTTTGCTGAATCTCCTTCTGTAAGAATAAGAGTACATTCTTTTGAATATTTAGTTCCTGCATATTTCGCATCATCTAACTTTTCAATATCAAGAATTTTACTTCTTTTCTTACCATCCGTCTTAATAAGAAGTTGTGTATCTTGGAATTTACTAAGATTAATCGCCCTTTCGATAACTCCCATATTTCCCAATTCTTCAATCATTTTAGTAGGGACAATACATTCACTACCAAATTTACCCTTATTTGTAGTAAGTGTATTCTTTGTTTGACTGTCAAAACTAGGATTTACAATAGTTGAAATAACGAAAATCATAATATTTTCTTTAATCACATTTTCTTTAACATCAATCTTTTTTTTCTTTTTAATATAAGATATAATATGAGAAGTAAATTGTTTTGTAATATAATCCACGTGTTTACCTCCACGTGTTGTATTAATACCATTCACAAAAGATACTTGTTTAAATCCAAAAGTAGGTGTGATACACGCACCAACCATCCATCTATCATTAATAACTTGATGAACAAATAAATTGTCATCATCGACAATATCAATACTAGTTTCGGTATCTTCCTCTTTTTTAACGTCGCTTTTGTCAATATAAAGAGACATATAAGATTTAAAATCCTTAACACTGATTTTTTCACCATTAAAAGAAACTTCTATTTTACCATTTGTAGTCGCAACAATATCATACGCTCTTTTTTTTATAAGAGCTATCATATCTTCAGATATTGTTTCCATTCCAAACTTTTTATAATCTGGAATAAATGTAATTTGTGTATAAGGGTCTTTTTTATATTTAGTAATAATTGGTTTTTCTTTAACAGAGAGATTATTTTTAAATTCTTGTTCATATTTTAATTTACGATGCCTATCAACCGTTTCTACTTTAAAATATGTAGAATAAATATTAGTTAATTTAGCACCATATCCATTTTTACCACCTGTAATCTTTTCTTCATTTTTATCATAATTGCCGCTTGTAAGAAGTTCTCCAAATACCATTTGTGGAATATATATTTTTTCAGTAGGATGTTCAGCAATATCAATACCATCTCCATTGTTAAATATAGTAATTTTTCCATCATTATCAATAGTAATATTAATATTAGTTACACACTTTAATTTATCTTTACCGTTTAATGTTTTATTTTTTTGTTTTGTTCTACTAAAAGCATCAATCGCATTTACTAGAATTTCTTCAACAATATTAATAAATCCAGGATTTATTTGTATATTTTTGAGTTTTATAGTATCTTTACAATCTACACATACAATAATATATTCATTTGTTTCTTTAAATTCAATACTACCTATATAAGTATCTGGTAAACGAAGAACATGTTCAATTGGATTCATCTTTTGATATTTTGATGATAAATCATCATTTTCTATTTGGGTTTCTTTTCTAATATTAGAAGATTTATTTTTAGTATTTATTTTAACTTCAGACATGATTAAAATATTATATTTTTATTATTAAGTTATCAATAAATATTAATAAATATTAATAAATTATATTCAATTACCCCTTACTTATAAATATTAATATTAAAATAGTATTAAATTATTTATTCAATTTTTATTTTTATATTTTTTTAAATTATTTTATATTTAATTTATTATATTATATTATATATATCTAGTTACCAGATTTAGAAATTATGAAAGATTATATGTTTAAATCACAAGATATGATATTAATATGTATTATAGTTATATTAATAATTGTAATATTTCATTATAAAAATAATAAAAAAGAAGGATTTGTATCAACTGAAATATTTAATCCTGTAAATTTAGATACAGTGAAAACTAAAATAAAAAACGAAACTGATACAATAAAAGAAATTAAAAATAAATTTACTGATATTATTAAAAGAAATGAAATACAATATTATGTAAAAACTGAAGAAGGAACTTATCAAAAAACAGATAAAAATGATGAAAACGCAATCGAATTAGGAACAATAATAGACATAAATAATATGGTTAAATTAAATAGCGATTTAGGACAGAAACTTAAAAATATTCCATATAACAGATATTATGAAGAAACTGTAAAAGGGGCAATACAGAAAAGAATAAGAATATTAAATGATGAAATAATTAAACAAAAACAAGAAGAAATCTTAGAAGCAAGTAAATTAAATAAATTTCCAATCAAAAACATAAAACACATAGATACTTCAGTAATGTTTAATTTGGAAAATGTTGATAATAATACATATAAAGTTAAATACATAACTGATAATAATAATCCCCATAATGAAAAATGTAGTGATAAATGTTTAACATTCGATGTTAATAAATATAGTGACGAAAATAGTGATTATTACAGTTTTGAAGATTGTGAATATGATAATAATATGCAAAAATTAGAAGTAAATAATATTAAACTAGACTATAAATGCTATAATATTAAAACAAATGAAGAAGTAGATAAACCTTTAGAAGAATGCGATGATGATTTAACTACTTATATAAATAATGACGAACAAAATTATATAAATAAATATAATGAATTAATTCCAAAAGAATTACATATTACTAAAAATAATTTAAATTATTTACCGAATGATTTTACTGTGATTACACCTACAGAACAACCACCTAATGAACCAAAACAATGTTTAACAGTTGATAATGAAGGTTTGAGTTTCCAAGATTGTGATTTATTTGAACATCAACGATTTAATTATGAAAGAGATGTATTAGACAACGTCGAAGGTGTTTAATAAATTTACATTATTTAAAATTTTTAACTTTTTTTATTAAATAATAAATATTATTTATTAAAATAATAAATATTATAATATTATAAATATATATATATAATAAAATATAACATATCATTAAAAGATAATAAACAATAAAACTATAAAATATGAAAAATAAAGAATCTAGTATTTTAAATAATGATTTTTATATATTTATATTAATACTTTTATTAATAATAATGTTATTTATGTTATCTTCAAAAGATAAAGAGAGTTTTAATGTAAATATATCTAAAATAAATTTAAATAAAATAGAACCCTTTCAAATAGGATTAAATACCAACAAAACTACTAATAATAATAATTTTAAAATAGAAGTATCAGATTCTAATATTTTTAATTTAACAATAAATAAAGATATTGTAGAAGATACTTATATTTTAAAAAATGACATTATAAAATTATATTCTACAACAAATAAAGATATTTTCTATTATTTTAATGTTATAAATGTAGAATATAACGTTAAAAATAATTATAATTTAGAAATAGAAAATGTACCTTCTGAAATAGATATAAATGTATTAAATAGTGAAAATCTATTAAATAGCGTAAAAGTAATAGGTAATAAATATAAGAATTGTGTTTTATCTAACACAATAGAACTTAAAAAAATCGATGAACCAGAAGAAGGTGATTATGAATTAATTTTTGACAATAAAGATAATCAAGGTAAATTATTAATAGAAAACAATGAAAAAGATAAAATCATGAAACATTTTAATGAGGATGAAGTTATTGAAATATATAATAAAGATATAGAACCAGATAAACGCTTATTTTTAATAAAAAAAAAATTAGAAAACAAAATAATATTAATCAACAAAGAAAATATAAGCGATAATATTATAGAAAATATAAAACTGGAAACAAAACAAATATTAATTAAAAAATTTGA
>ERZ1046568.2785-NODE-2785-length-11019-cov-6.491700_pt1 | contig 11019 bp, 11 predicted proteins | sample MGYA00383092_ERZ1046568 | MGnify/ENA primary metagenome ERZ1046568 (study PRJEB29581, sample SAMEA5548362) | metagenome | biome: marine; feature: coastal; material: water | depth 1 m | study: Short-term variability in the microbial, nano- and picoplankton... | reverse complement strand
GGAAGCAGAAGAATTAACGATTTTTACAAATGACAACACTTACAGAAATACTTCCATCAAAGCCATAGCAAATGATTTAATAAAACTTAGCCACTCATCTACACAACTCGATTATGAATCGGCTTATCTAAAAGGGAAGCAATACTTTTCTAAAGATGTTACTTCAGTGAAAAATTTAATTTTAGTATCAGATTTTCAACAAAAAGACAAATCATTAGAGTTCAATGCAGATAGTTCTGTAACCCTAAAATTGGTCCAACCCAAAGCTATTTATAGCAATAATATAAGTATTGATAGTGTTTACGTTGATAAATACACTAACGAGAATACTGAAATTGGTGTGAATCTTTCTCATCTAGGAGAGCCTATTAAAAATGTTTCTGTAGCATTATATGATAACCAAAAATTAGTTGCCAAAACATCAGTTGATATTACAAACGAGTCGAAAACAAGTTTTACAATTTCTAATAACTCTGAGTTTAATGGTATGTTATCTATTGAGGATGCGAGTCTACAATACGATAATTCCTTTTATTTCAATATTAATAAAAATGATAAAATAAAAGTATTGAGTATTAATGAAGGTTCGGATAACTTCATGAAAAAGCTATATACGGATGATGAGTTTATATACAATTCATTCGACTATAAATCCCTAGACTATAGTGCTATTGAAAGTCAAAATCTAATTATTCTAAATGAAATTGAAACAATATCTAACGCCTTAATTTCATCTTTAAAAGCTTTTAAAAGTGATGGTGGAAGTATTTTAATCATTATATCAGATGATATTAACATTAGTACTTATAATCAACTACTTAATGAATTAAAAATTCAATATATAACAAATGCATTTACATCTGAAAAACGAATCACTTCAATTAATTATGACCATCCAATTTTAAAAGATGCGTTCTACACTCGGGTTTCTAATTTTCAATATCCAAAGGTTAATTCATACTACACACTAAATTCTAATGAAAATGCAATTTATAGATACGAAGATAATAGCGCTTTCCTAATTGGTAGTGGCAAGATATTTTTGTTTACAGCGCCAATAAATTCAATAAACAGTAATTTTAAAAAATCGCCATTAATTGTACCCGCACTTTATAATATTGCAAAGCAAAGTCTTAAAATTCCTCAATTATATTACAGTATAGGAAACACAAATACCATTGATATTAATACACAAATCGGACAAGATGCAATTCTGAGTTTAGAAAAAGATGGTGAAAAAATAATACCATTACAACAAACATTTAGTAAAAAAGTAAGTATAATTACTACTGATAACTATCCCAATTCAGCTGGAATTTTGGTTGTAAAGAACAACATGGAGTTATTGAGAAAATTAAGTTTTAATTTTAAGCGTAATGAAAGTAATCTTAATTACTACAACCTTAGCAATAATAGCAATTACTCGGTTAACACTTCACTATCATCAGCAATAGAAACTGTAAAAAGTAACGCAAGTATTAACGCGCTATGGAAATGGTTTGTTATTTTTGTCCTAGTATTTTTAATTATAGAAATACTAATTCTAAAATATCTTAAATGAATGCACTCATAAAATCTGCTACCGTCGTTGATTCTAAAAGTGATTTCCACAATCAAAACGTTGATATTTTAATTGAAAACGGCATCATTACAAAGATCTCTAAACACATTTCAAACCCTAAGAATTACCAAGAAATTAAATTAGACAACCTTCATGTTTCTCAAGGGTGGTTTGATAGTTCTGTGTCTTTTGGTGAACCTGGTTTTGAAGAAAGAGAGACTATTGCTAATGGATTGAATACTGCTGCAAAATCTGGATTTACAAGCTTAGCACTAAACGCTAACACTAATCCAGTTATTGACAGCAACTCTGATATTACCTTTGTAATATCAAAATCCAATGACCATGCGGTTAATCTTAAAGCCATTGGTGCATTGACCAAAGCTTCTGAAAGTATTGACCTAGCAGAGTTATTTGATATGAAAAATGCTGGAGCGGTAGCGTTCTACGATTACCAAAAGCCCATCACTAATCCCAACTTATTGAAAATCGCTTTACAGTATGCCAATAGTTTTGATGGATTAGTTTTTTCTTTTCCTCAAGAGTCAATGATATCAGGAAGAGGCGTCATGAACGAGAATATCAATAGCACCAAACTAGGTTTAAAAGGAAATCCCGCTTTGGCTGAAGAACTTCAAATAGTCAGAGATTTATTCCTGCTTGAATATACCGAGGGTAAACTTCACATACCAACCATAAGCACATCAAAATCTGTAGAGTTAATTAGAGAAGCAAAAGCTAAAAAACTTGACGTTACCTGCTCTGTTGCAATACATAACATTTGTTTTACTGACGACAAGCTCCAAGATTTTGACACTAACTTCAAGGTTTTACCGCCATTAAGAACTCAAAATGATATCGATGCACTAATTGAAGGCTTACGAGATGGAACAATAGATATGGTCACTACAGACCACAACCCTATCGACATAGAAAACAAAAAAGTAGAATTTGACCATGCTTCATATGGAACCATTGGTTTGGAATCTGCTTTTGGAGCGCTTCAAAATATCTATACTACCAAAAAAACTGTGGCTTTGTTGACCAAAGGCAAATCAAGATTTGGAATTGAAGAATATGCTATCAATGAAGGTCAAAAAGCGAATTTTTCCCTATTTAATCCAGACGCAAAGTATACTTTCAGTGAAAACGATATTCATTCTAAATCCAAGAACAGCTGCTTCCTAGGCTCTGAATTAAAAGGAAAAGCTTACGGTATTATTGCTAATAACAAAATTGAATTGTAATCAATGAATGAACAAACTATAAATGAAGGCAAACAATTTGCTATAATCGCTTACATAACGATTATCGGGACTTTGATTGCTTTTTACCTAACACAAGACAAAAAGAATGCGTTCACAGCTTTTCATGTTAGACAAGGTATAGGACTTTGGCTTCTTTTCTTTATTTTAGGTTATGTAGTTGGTGGTTTTAATGATTGGAGAATCAGCTCAGCTTTTTACATTTTCTTTTTATCCTTATTCACGTATGGTATAATTGGAGCCATAACTGGAAAACTCCATAAGCTACCTATAATTGGTGATTTATTTCAAAATATTTTTAAGTCCCTACAATAAAAATGTCCTCAAAACTTCATTACATAAAACGTCCATCGACGTTAACAGAAAATGCACCCTTATTAATTCTTTGCCATGGTTACGGTAGTGATGAAAATGATTTATTTTCATTCGCTTCAGAGTTACCTGAAGAACTATATATAATTTCTGTTAGAGCGCCATATCAATTACAACCCTACGGAAATGCTTGGTATGCCATTAATTTTGATGCTGATAAAGGAAAATGGAGTGATGACCAACAAGCAATAACCTCAAGTGATATTTTATCAGAATTTATAGATTATGCTTGTGAAACTTATGCTTTAGATAAGAATAATGTTTCGTTGTTAGGCTTTAGTCAAGGTACGATTTTAAGTTACTCGCTAGCGTTGACTTATCCAGAAAAAGTAAAGAATATTATAGCTTTAAGCGGCTATGTTAATGAAGCCATTATTCCAGAAAGTCTAAATCCTGATAACTATAAACATCTAGACTTCTATTGCTCTCATGGTAGTGCAGACCAAGTTATACCAGTAGATTGGGCTAGACGAAGCAAACCATTTTTAGACAAATTAGAGATTAAAAACACTTATAGTGAATTTCCTGTGGGTCACGGTGTTGCACCGCAAAACTTTTATGAGTTTAAAGATTGGTTAGTCAAGCGAATCTAATTAATCGGATACAAAAAATAATCCGTCAACTTATAGTCAATCGCACCACTATCATTAACTTCATAGTTTATAAATAGTTCACCCCAATGTTTACCATCCGTAAAGTTGGTTAGTAACCACTTATGATTTAAGACTTTAATCCGGTCAATCATAATCTTAGAATCTGTCATCGAAACATAAGGAATTATTGGATGATCTATACCTTTATAAACATTCATTTCTATGAGTCCGTCTTTTATTTTAGGAAGTAACACATCATAATTAAAACCTTGATCTTCAAAATAAGTTACAGCTTCCTCATTACCTTCAAGATTAAAGAACGATAAATCATAAATTTTATCATTCAAGTCTATCTGCTCACTTTCTAAATCAGCAATTTTAGACTTAAACTTTTTTATATCTTTTTCATACTTATCAATAATACCTTTAGAATTCATGTACTGAAAAATTATCAGTAATACAGAAAAAATAAACAAATACATAAAGATTCTGCTTTTCATATCATATTGTAATTTGGAGGTTATCGTAAGCTAAGTAAACGTTTTCTGGTAATTTTTGTTGTACTTCGTCGTGAAAGCCCATATAATGGCTAATATGTGTCAAATATGCACGCTTTGGATTGACATTACTTATAAATTCTAATGCTTCTTCTAAATTGAAATGTGACACATGCGGCTCTTCACGCAAAGCGTTAATAACTAAGACTTCAAGGTTATGTAACTTTTTTATTTCAGTGTCACTTACAGTTTTCATATCCGTCAGATAAGCAAACTTATCAAATCGATATCCATAAACTTGTAGTGTGTTGTGTAGTCCGTCAATCGGATCGACTTTTAAATCCCCAATTGCAAAAGGGTTTCCATCGATATAATGCTCGTTAACACTTGGTGCTCCTGGATACTTATTTTCAGTTTCAAAAATATAAGAAAATGTGCGCTCCAAAGCTTTCATAACTCTTGGATGTGCGTATAAATCTATATTTCCTTGTCGAAAGAAAAAAGGGCGAATATCATCCAAACCCATTACATGGTCTGCGTGCTCATGGGTAAAAATAACCCCATCAACCTTAGTACACTTTGCTCTTAGCATTTGCTGTCTAAAATCCGCACCACAATCAATAACATAGCTGTAATTATCCCATTCTACTAAAACCGAAACACGCAAGCGCTTATCCTTTGGATTATCACTCAAACATACAGGGTGTGAACTTCCTATAACAGGAATTCCTTGTGATGTTCCAGTGCCTAAAAATGTAACTTTCAACTGTGTTAAGTTTAAGACAAAAATAAGGTTATTTTTTTGTTTGATATGCGAAAACAGTACATTTGTAGTGCTATTAAATTCAACAATTATGACTGAAATTAAATATAGAGCTGAAAAGGATTTTGAGAACATTCCATCTCTGAGAGATAAATGTCTTAGAATTAATCTTAATGCTGATATTTATGGAACTTTTGCTGAGATCGGCGCTGGACAAGAAACGGTACGACAGTTTTTTAGAGCTGGAGGTGCATCTGGTACAATTGCAAAAACCATGTCGGCTTATGATAAAGATTTTAGCGATGCCATCTATGGTATTGAAAATGATAAGCGCTATGTTACAGAGGCACGTTTGAGAAAAATGCTAGACCATGAGATGAATCTTATGGAACAAAGAATTACTCGCGAAAAACATCCTGATAAAATTTTCTTCACCTATGCCAACACAGTAGCTACAATAGATTTTGCAAAAAAATACAAAGGTCACGGCTGGGTTGGTATCAAATACCAAGTTAGTCCAGAGCAAGATTACAATGAGATTGTACTCCACATTCGTTTCAAAGAAAACGATGCAAGGTTACAGCAAGAAACACTTGGTGTCTTAGGAACAAACCTTATCTATGGAGCTTTCTATAAATATAACGAGCCTAAAAAACTATTACGATACTTATACGACCACTTAGATAAAGATCAATTAGAAATTGACACAATTAACTTTTCAGGTCCAGTTTTTGAAAATGTTGACAATCGTTTAATGAGTTTACAATTGGTTAAAAATGGCATGACTGATGCTGTTATGTTTGCACCCGACGGAAATAACGTACTTCCTGCGCGTGTACTTTACAAGAAGAACATATTAACTCTAAGAGGTAGTTTTAGACCTGTTACTAAAGTAAATATGGACATGTTTGAGAAATCTTATGAGATGTTCATTAAAGAAAATAAAGTAGATAAAGACAAGACTCAGGTTATTTTTGAAATCACACTCTCTAATCTTAGAGCTGAAGGTGAAATTGACGAGCAAGATTTCATGGACCGTGCACGCCTACTTTGCTCTCTTGGTCAAACCGTACTAATTTCCAACTTTAAGGAATATTATAAACTTGTTGAATACTTCTCTCAATACTCTAAGGCAAGAATGGGTCTAGCTATGGGTGTCAATAACTTAGTTGATATATTTGATGAAAAGTATTACCGCCATTTAAGTGGTGGTATCCTTGAAGCATTTGGTAAATTATTTTATAAGGACTTACGCGTTTATTTATACCCAATGGAAAATGAAAACGGTAGCGTTACATCTAGCGAAAATCTTAAAGTACATCCGCGAATGAAAGAGCTTTACAAGTTTTTTAAATATAATGGAAAGGTAGTTGACATCAATGATTATGACCCTTCTATCCTATCTATTTTCTCCAGGAAAGTATTAGCAAAAATTGCAGCTGGAGAAAGTGATTGGGAAGAAATGTTGCCAGAAGGTGTTGCAAAAATCATTAAAGAAAAAGCTTTATTTGGTTGTGAAACTGAAGAAGTATTACATAAATAACTGCTAGCTTATAGTTTAAAAATAAAAAAAATACGATTCAACTGAATCGCATTTTTTTGTACTAAGCATCTAATATTTGCTCGGCATGAGCCTTAGTTTTTACTTTAAAAATAACATTTTCTAAAACACCATTCTCGTCAATAACAAAAGTAGTTCTGTGGATGCCATCATATTCTTTACCCATAAATTTTTTTGGTCCCCAAACACCAAACGCTTCAATGACAGATTTATCTTCATCTGCCAAAAGTGGGTATTCAAAACCGTATTTATTTTTAAAATTAGATTGTCTTTTTTGACTATCTGCACTAACTCCTAAAATCTCATAGTTTAGTGATTCAAAACGCTTAAAATTATCGTTTAAGTTACATGCTTCAGCAGTACAACCAGGTGTACTAGCTTTTGGATAAAAGAAAACAACTAGTTTTTTCCCTTTGTAATCGCTCAATTTTATTGTATTTCCGTCTTGATCTAGAGCCTCAAAATTTGGTGCCTTGTCTCCTACTTTTAAATGCGTCATAATGTTTAATTTTGTTTTTGTAAAAATACAATGAATGACAAAACAAGAAAAGGTAGAATTTGTTATAACTACGTTAAAAGATTTATATCCAGAAATTCCTATTCCTCTGGATCATAAGGACCCATATACATTATTAATTGCCGTTTTATTATCTGCACAATGTACTGATGTCCGTGTTAATCAAATCACGCCTCTTTTATTTGCAAAGGCAGATAATCCATATGACATGATTAAAATGTCTGTCGAAGAAATTAAAGCTATTATAAGACCTTGCGGATTAAGTCCAATGAAAAGTAAGGGTATTTACGGTTTATCAAAAATTTTAATTGAAAAACATAACGGTGAAGTTCCTAAAAGTTTTGATGATCTTGAAGAATTACCTGCCGTTGGTCATAAAACCGCCAGCGTAGTTATGAGTCAAGCCTTTAGAGTACCTGCATTTCCTGTAGACACACATATTCATCGATTAATGTATCGCTGGAATTTGACTAACGGAAAAAGTGTTACTCAGACCGAAAAAGATGCTAAACGCTTATTTCCAAAAGATACTTGGAACGATTTACATCTACAGATTATATGGTATGGTAGAGAATTTTCACCTGCTCGCGGTTGGGATTTAGATAAAGATGTTATCACAAAAACGATTGGCCGTAAATCTGTTTTAGCCAAATACTATAAAAACAAAAAGTAAATAAAAAACCTTGATTTAAAATCAAGGTTTTTATACTAATTAAGGAGTGTTACAAACTCCAAGCTTTTATAATAATTAACACGTAAAGCCTTAGAATAGTTCAGCAGAAAGTCTACTGTTTCTTTTTTTGGGTTAAGTTGTATTTTTTTTGGGGTGTAGTCAGAGTAAATTTTTGTCATTTGCGTAATTTTTGTTCATATGACATTTAAAACGCAAAAAAATGTACTTTATTATATCAATTTGTTAAAACGATATTATGCTGCTCAATAACCTTACGTAAATTGATCAATGCATAGCGCATTCTACCTAGAGCAGTATTGATACTAACACCTGTCCGTTCTGATATTTCTTTAAAACTCATATCCTGATACATGCGCATCATTAATACTTTCTTCTGATCTTCAGGCAATTCTTCTATAATACGTCTAACATCAGATTCTACTTGATCTTTAATCAATGTTTTTTCTGCATTTAAAGACGAATCACTCAATACTGAAAAAATGCTAAACTCACCAGAGTTATCAAATTTAGGCATACGCTTATTTCTTCTAAAGTGGTCAATCACCAAATTATGAGCGATTCGCATTACCCAGGGCAAAAATTTACCTTCCTCGTTATATTTACCCCTTTTTAAGGTTCTTATTACTTTAATAAAGGTGTCTTGAAATACATCTTCAGTGATATCTCTATCATATACTTTCGAGTAGATAAAACTATATATTTTCTGTTTGTGTCGCATTATCAACATAGATAATGCACCTTCATCTCCGTTAATGTAATTTTTGACTAAAACTGCGTCTTCGATAAGTTTTCTTTTCATAACATATACTTTAAGCAACAAAGTTTTGACTTTGTTTGGGGTTCCTAGCTTAATCTTAAAGTAATATTATGTATACGCAGCGTTTTGAAAGTATTATAAATTCAAATAAACAAGAATCATTTCGAAAAAACAAAATTTCAACCCAAATTTTAACATTTAATCTAGCATATTATCATTTTCAACAATGGATTAGTTATGGTATCTTTGCAAAACTTGTATCAAAAATCCTATGAACACAGTTATTTTAGATGTTAACCCTAAAGAAAACATCATCATCAAAGGTGCAAAACTGCACAACTTAAAAAATATTGATGTTGTTATTCCCCGAAATAAACTTTTAGTCATTACTGGTTTATCTGGCTCAGGGAAATCTAGCTTAGCTTTTGATACACTATATGCTGAAGGTCAAAGACGTTATGTTGAAAGCTTGAGTAGTTATGCACGTCAGTTTTTAGGACGACTTAATAAGCCTAAAGTAGATTATATAAAAGGTATATCTCCAGCAATTGCTATCGAGCAGAAAGTCAATTCCACAAATCCACGATCTACAGTTGGTACAACTACAGAAATATATGATTACCTTAAGCTTATATTTGCCCGAATTGGTAAGACATATTCTCCTATTTCTGGTGAGTTAGTAAAAAAGCATCGCACGACAGATGTTATAGATTATATTTCAAAATTCGAAAAAGACTCTAAATTACTTCTTCTATCACCAATTATACTTGAAAAAGGTAGAACTATTAAAAACAAATTACAAACATTACTCCAACAAGGATATGCAAGAGTAAAATTAAAAGATGAAGTATTAAGAATTGATGATGCCTTAGAAAAAGAGATAAAGAATACCAAAAACTTATACCTAGTCGTCGATAGAATTGTCTACAAAGATGATGAAGACTTTCTGAATCGTCTAGCAGATGCCGTGGAGACAGCTTTTTTTGAAGGAGATGGTTCTTGCATCATTGAGTCTATTTCGGATAACAAGCAAAAAGGATTCAATAATAAGTTTGAATTGGATGACTTGGTTTTTTTAGAACCAAACACACATTTATTCAGTTTTAATAATCCATATGGCGCCTGTCCAAAATGTGAAGGTTACGGAGATGTTATTGGTATTGATGACGATTTAGTCATCCCGAACACAGCACTATCGGTTTATGAAAACGCTGTGTTTCCTTGGCGAGGAGAAAGTATGAGTTGGTATCGCGACCAATTGGTTAATAATTCTCATAAGTTCGATTTTCCTATTCATAAACCGTTCTTTGAATTGACTAACGAACAGAAAGCCTTAGTGTGGTCAGGTAACAAACATTTTGAAGGCTTGGATAGTTTTTTTGCTCAACTAGAATCTAAAGCCTACAAAATTCAGAATCGAGTCATGCTATCTCGCTATCGTGGTAAAACTAAATGCAATGTTTGTAAAGGCAAACGCCTAAGAGAAGAAGCAAGCTATGTGAAAATTGCTAACAAAACCATAATGGACTTAGTAGATTTGCCTTTAGATGAATTATCCGTATTCTTTAAAGATTTAAAGTTAGGCGAGCACGATACTAAAATAGCCAAACGTTTACTAAAGGAAATTAATACTAGGCTACAATTCTTATCTAATGTAGGATTAAATTATTTGACATTAAATCGAAAATCAAACACATTATCAGGTGGTGAAAGTCAACGTATTAACCTAGCTACTTCATTGGGAAGTAGTCTTGTTGGTTCTATGTATATTTTGGACGAACCTAGTATTGGACTTCACCCAAAAGATACCGAAAGATTGATTGGTGTTTTAAAATCACTAAGAGATTTAGGAAATACCGTCATCGTAGTAGAACATGACGAAGATATAATGAAATCTGCTGACAAAATTATAGATATTGGTCCAGAAGCAGGTACTTTTGGAGGGCAAGTTGTTGCTACAGGAACATTTGAGAATATTCTTATTTCTAATTCATTAACAGCGCACTACCTTAACGGAACATTAGAAATTGAGGTGCCAAAAAAGAGAAGAACTTCAAAATATAATATTGAAGTCATTGGTGCTCGTGAAAATAATTTGAAAAATATCGATGTTACTTTTCCACTAAATATGCTTACTGTAATTACAGGCGTTTCTGGAAGCGGAAAAAGCACATTGGTAAAAAAATTACTATATCCCGGATTGCAAAAAAAATTGACTGGTTTTGGAGATAAACCTGGGCAATTTACAGAGCTAAAAGGTAATTTTTCTAATATTGAAAATGTGGAGTTTATAGATCAAAATCCAATCGGTCGTTCTTCGCGCTCAAACCCTGTAACTTATATAAAAGCATACGATGACATTAGAGCGTTATTTGCATCACAGAAGTTAAGTAAAATACGTAACTACCAAGCAAAGCACTTTAGCTTTAATGTAGATGG
>ERZ1046568.2783-NODE-2783-length-11021-cov-4.250228_pt1 | contig 11021 bp, 8 predicted proteins | sample MGYA00383092_ERZ1046568 | MGnify/ENA primary metagenome ERZ1046568 (study PRJEB29581, sample SAMEA5548362) | metagenome | biome: marine; feature: coastal; material: water | depth 1 m | study: Short-term variability in the microbial, nano- and picoplankton... | reverse complement strand
CTTTATCTGACAAACTAGAGACTAATTCATGTGTCTCGGAATATTTTCCAAAAACCGCGATGAGCGTGGTAATCAAAACCACGGCCAACATCGCCCTTAAAAGAATGCTACTACTTTGGAATCTATGCCTTGAGAGCAATCGATCGTAAAATCCAAAACGCTCGAGCACCAGCGGTGTCAGAGGCACCACGATGAAAATGATCCAGACCGTCCCTTTAAAACCATCGTCTCCAATTGAAGGCATGCCAAGAAGTTGTCTGATCGGTCCGTGAACGAACGAAGCAATCACAAATCCCAGCCAGATCAAAAAGGCATCGCAAATCTGCAGAGCCTGAATCGAAAAGTGCTGCGTTGTTCCCCTTACCTTCATGATCCGATATTTTTTCCGTTGGCCAGCGACTCATCATATCCCTCGCCCGGCTCAGAAACTACGATTGGAAGCAGCATCTTAAGAAAGGTCTGGATGTGGGCTTCCGTTTGCTTTTCATCAAGCCCGGCTCCCGATTCAAAACGTAAACCCTGATCGCGATGCTTCTGAGTCACGAAAGAGGAAAATGTGGCATAGGCCCATCGCTGGTCATGCCCCTTAAGAAGCCGGTCCTTAATATCCTCAGCAGTGCGCTCGTAGTGGCCCGAAACAATCGATTCATGGCCGAAGAAAGTATAATAAAAAACTCGCCAGATGTAGGCCTTCTCTCCATTTGGACGAATAACATCTTCATAGTCACCTTCTTCGTTTTTTCGAAACAGCACGCGCCGGCACAAGATTTTCTTAACCGGTAAAACCTCATCCCCAGGAAGAAGCCCCTTCCAGTCATGACGCTTTTGCGCCATGAATTCCCAGCCTTGGGCATCGAGACATACTTCAGGCTGGTGGATACTCTGGCTGAGATTTCTTCCTGAAAAAACAATTGAAGTCTGGACTGAGGGTAGTTGCCCCGCCTGATCCTCATACCGCATCCGTTCGAATTCCGTATCTTTAGCAAGCTTCTCTTTTTCGGCCACACCTGGTTCTTCGGGCTTGCCGGCCCAACTTCCGACCGTCTCGGGAAGACTTTTGGCAAGACGAGAGGGTTTCATTCCCGGACTCTCTGGAAATGCCAGCACGATTCCGGCAAATACCGCCACGATCAAACTTAGAATAACCAGGCGCCTCTTCATAACGTTGCTTTCTCCTCAACTACCTTGTGTGACTTTTTCACAGATCTCTTAACCCTCTTAGACCGCTTCTCTTTGAAATTGAGAAAATAGTCTGCCAAGTAGAGGCCAGAAAGAGCAATAGGAAAGAAGATCAGCAGCCCCGCCCAGTCATGCCAAGTTCCCGTGCCAAAATCAGCGTAGCCAAACTGCGCCAATACCAGAATGGTGAAAATTCGCAGAAAATTACCAGCAATTGCCAAAGGTAGAGCTAGGGCAAAGAGAAAGGCTTTTTTCCACAGAGGTTTTTGGGTGTAGTTAGCATAGACAGCGGCGATCATAGTTAGGGCCATTAGTGATCGAATTCCACTACAGCCCTCGGCGACTTTCACGCTGCTTCCACCAATATAAATATCGGCTCCAGTATTGACGAGATCCATCCCTAAAAAGATACCGGTATGATAACATGCCTTAGTAATTAAGACCTGTAGGTTCCCCGTCAAGATTGCTTCGAGTCCCGGAACCGGAACCGAAAACCATAAGAAGAATGATGGAAAAATAATATGTTTCGCGATCTGAAATCCAAAGAGATAATAGGCGTATCCAATCACCACGAATGGAGCGCCAATTAACGCCAATCGTGGTTGGATCGTCCGCATTGATATGAGGAAAAAAAAGAGTCCCAATAAAAGAAAGAGAAGACCCGTATAGGAGGACTTTGCATCCATTTTTTTGGTCTTCTGATAAGCCATCCAAATCATCACTCCGAATGCCACCGGCACAAATCGACCATGTAAAAAATTACTAATTGGATTACATGCTCCCCAGGTCCACGTCGCTAGAGTTTTGTGGACAAAAGATGGGTAAGCCGGATAGATGAAATAGATCAGCACCAGAACTCCAAGAGCTCCAAAACCCATTACTCGCATTGGCATAGATAGATCCTTGATGCCCGACAGCGTAATCCGCTCTTGAACAGATCCTCCAGAGGCTTGCTTCGAATCACTCATTGCAAGTTGATTAACGACATTCTCTGGCTTTTCAGCAAGCCCAAAGCGGGCTCTCAACCCCGTCGGTCAAGGTCCACCTTAAATGATCTCCCACGAATCTTTGCATTCTTGAGCCCATTAATGACATCCCCCGAGACCTCTTCGCTAACATCCACCAGGGTATGCTTCGGAAAAATAGTGATCTTGCCCAGCGAGCCATCTGGCACTTTACATTCGCGATAGATCATTCCAGCGATATCACCAGGCTTGATGTGCTGGGCTTTACCAATGTTCATAAATAAGCAGGCCATTCCCTTTGAATTATTTCGCTCTGGCCTCGATTTGCGTTCACGTTCGGGACGCTCTTTACGATCACGCTTTTCATCGCGCCAACTCGAACGCTGCTTTTCATTAGCAAAAGCCTCCTTCTGCTTATCTTCGGCGATGAACTCACCTTCCCGCGTTGTGGATTCACGCAGCAAGGTAAAAGCCGCATTGGCAATATCGGTCGCGGTATGTCCCTGTTCCAACAGCCGATCGAGGTAACTTTGATAATCACCAAGCTTTCCACTCTCGAGCCGCTCTTGGATCGTCTGGAAGAGTTTGTCCGCACGTTTACCTTCGACTTGCTCTTGGCTCGGCACTCTTTCCCGCCGAATACTTTGGCGGGTGTACTTCTCAATTGTCTGAAGACGATAGATATCTCGACCAAACACAAAACTAACGGCACGGCCTGAGCGCCCGGCTCGTCCCGTCCGGCCAATCCTATGAACGTAATCCTCCGGATCGTGAGGAATTTCGTAGTTTACCACCAAATCGATGTCGTCGACATCCAAACCACGCGCCGCCACATCAGTCGCGATCAAAACTTCAATCGTACTCTCGCGAAACCTCGCCAGAACTCGCTCCCGCATCTGCTGAGTCATGTCGCCATGCAAACGGTCAGCGGCATAGCCCCTCGCCAACAAACCCTCAGTAACCTCATCAACCAATCGCTTGGTATTACAAAAAACCAGCGCAAGTCGCGGAGGATCAATATCGAGCAACCGAGAAAGCACTTCCACTTTCGAACGCTGCCGAACCTCGTAGCACGACTGATCGATCGCATCGACCGTAAGCGACTTGCGCTCGATTTCAATGGTCTCGGGCTTCTTCCCAAAATTATCAATCAAGCGGCTCACCCGACGGTTCATCGTCGCAGAAAAAAACATCGTTTGACGATCTTGAGGCAACGCCGCCAATAACTCTTCCATCTCCTCTTGGAAACCCATGTCCAGCATGCGGTCTGCCTCATCAAGAATCACAGTCTTGATATTTCGCGGGTCAAAACTTCGGCGCTTCAAGTGGTCAAGCAAACGACCCGGTGTTCCCACCACGATATGCGCTCCTTTACGGAGTCCCTTTAACTGACGATCAATAGGCGCACCGCCGTAAACTGGGAGAGCTCGCAAACCTTTGATTTTACAACCAAGACGAAATACCTCTTCGCAGACCTGCACTGCAAGCTCACGAGTAGGGCAAATAATCAAAGCCTGAGGCTCGGCAAGATGAGCATCAATTCCAGCCAGAGTCGGCAGCGCAAATGCCGCCGTTTTTCCGGAACCAGTCTGAGAGAGACCAATGAGATCCTTTCCCTCCAAAGCGAGCGGGATAGTCTTGGCTTGAATAGGCGAAGGACTCTCAAACCCCATGTCGAGCACGGCAGAAAGGAGAACATCGGGGAGGCCGAGATCGGCAAACATAGGGGTATCCATGGCGTATCAATTAGCGTTCGGCACAAAGGCAACAGGCGCTTGGGGAGACGCGCGGAATCTCAGGGTTTACCTAGATATGCAAGTAAGAAACGAAAGTTCCACCAACTGGCCACCCCCTCACTTCCGCCGCCAAAGCAGGAAAAAAATACCACACAAGCCGCCAATCAAGATTGCCGAGGGCTCGGGGACCGAAGTTGTTTCAGCAGCTTGGTCGGCAGCCAAGAGGCTGGAACCGGAAGCCACAAAGCAGCTCAAGGTGATCCAGATCTTTGAAAGGCTCATCTTCATTGGAGGCGAGTAAATAAGATAATTGACCTCCCCTAACAAGACAATTCGGTTCATGTTGTAGCAGTATCTTAAGATTGCATCCAACAATTTTAAGCCATCACTTTCTACAAGGACTTTCAAATTCTCTCCCCTGAAAGCAATCAGACACAGAAAAAAAGCGCCCAAGACAAAAAAAGACGATCCGGGATCTATTGATCCCAGACCGTCCTTTGTTATGTATATCAATTGAAGAATCTTAGAACTTGGCTTCGAAACCTAAGAAGGCGTTCCGACCAATGTTTGCCCGGGGTCCGCGGGCGAGACGGGAAGTAATTCCACGCTCATCAAAGAGGTTATTTACTCCAGCGAGTAAGGTAACATTCTCGGTGATATCGTAAGTTCCTGTCAGGTCAAAGAGCAGAAGCTCGTCAATCTTACCTGCACGCGCTCCAGCTCCAGTCGTATCCTGACTTGGTGAGTCAACATTTTGAGCGGTGCCGAAAGCGTCCGAAACAAACGTCGCATCCAAAGCAAGACTCCAGGCTCCTTTAGCGAGAGCAACCCCAGCAGCCAACTGCCAATCTGGCATGTAAGGCATTTGCGAACCATCGGTAGCTCCGGCGAAAATATCATCACCACCACCTTCGGTAATCGTAGAAGTCAAAGTGGCATCAGTCCAAGTGGCACTGACATACATCGGCAACGACACCTCGCCTCCGCTTCCGCCAAGAGGATCATAGGAGACTTGAGCCTCAAACCCGAAGACTTCAGCTTCGCCAATATTTTTTGCATTCTCAACCGCACCAAGACCGGCATCCGTTGCAATGAGGTTGTCGAAGTCAGTGAGGAAAGCACCGAAGTCATAGCTTATCTTTGGACTCTGGTAACGATAGCCCAACTCGTAGCCCATAGACTTTTCTTCCTGGACTCCGCTCTTGGCAGCGGAACGAGGCCCTGGAGTTGACATTCCACGATATACGCCACCATAAAGTGCAGTAGAGTTATCGAGCTCGTAATTGAATCCGACTCCGGGAGAAACTAAGTCAAAAGAGGAAGTTCCAGATTGATCTGATTTATAGTCGTTGAACGACTGATCAAGATTCTCATAACGAACACCAGGACTGAAGGTCAAATTACCAACAGCAATTTCATCTTGGACCCAAAAAGCGAGGGCATCAGTTTGCTGGTAACGGTTTCCTTGGCTTCCAGGAGCGCCCACAACACGGTCAGTAACACCTCCAGTGGCACCGAGGTTAATCTGCTCATCATTTTGGAAACGGCGAACATCGTCACGATGGTAACGCGCTCCGAATTGCAAGAGGTGCTCTACATTACCAGAAGCAAAAGAGTAATCGCCCTGAAATTGATAACCATAAGCTGAGTAGTCGCGGTTATTATTTCGGAAGATCAATGAACCAGGTCCGGTCATTTGAAGAATGTCTAATCCATTACCCGTCGCAAGGGCCCCACGAACTGAGTTCGCTCCACCTACAATGTCGTCTACCTTCGCCCAATTACGGGAAAACTGATTGTAGTATGCCGCAAATTCAAAATTAAGATTTTCACTAGGCTCCACGCGATACTTTAAATATGAGCGATGGTGCTCTGACGCCATATTATCGAAACGTGTAGCCGAATAGCGACGATTTGGATTGTTGACCACATCGTCTTCCGTGAGGCCAATATAAGACTCATCAGAGTTAAAATCTTGATAGCCATACTTGAATTCAAATCGCTGGCGAAGTGCTGAATCTGGTTCCCAAAAAAGTTTAACCATGGGCTCGGTAAGCTTGAACCCCGTATTGTTAGAGCTGGACAACCCACCGCCTGCATCAATGTCGCGGAATCCGCCACTGGAGTGATGGAAAAGCTCGAAAAGGTATCCGAATGTTCCTGTCGCGGTCCTTACAGTGTCACCATAATAATTATGGGAAAGGAATGTGTTATAAGTTCCATAGGTATTACGGGTGTAAAAAGTCTCTTCCGATGGAATTTCCGTGGAAAGGAAGTTGATAACACCGCCAGTTGTGTGAGGGCCATACTTAACTTGACTTGATCCCTTCAAAACTTCGATTCCCGACATGCGGCCGGCGCGTGGCGAGTAGTAGGCAGAAGGCGCCGAGTAAGCCGCAGGTGCTGTCAGGATTCCATCTTCCATGAGCGTAACCTTTTCAGACCGCGTTCCATCACCTCCACGAAGGGAGATGTTCGGGAAGTTTCCGAAACCGTCTTCTTCCCGGATATATACACCCGGGACCTTGCGGAGAATTTGTTGAATATTGGTGAGACCTTTCTTTTGGTAATCCTCGGCCTCAAGAAAGGCTCCAGATCCGGTCAAGCCGAGGATGTTTTCGCTACTACCGATTACATTGACTGTCGCCAATGTTTCGATGGCGTCTTGCGCCGACAATACTCCGACCGCAAGAGCTGAGGTCAGGGAGAATATTCCGATGTTTTTTGTCATTTGTATTTTTGGATTTAGGTTTGTTGAGAATGAGTCGCATTAGCATTATTGAGTCAAAGCAAGTCGATGAGAAGAAACGGTCAAAACCAGTCTTAGCGGCCCTAGCTAGTCAGCTGAAAACTAAAGGGGATGGCTTTCCGCACGCTGATGGCCTGCCCCAGACCATTCTTAGCCGGGAAAAAGCGATAACGCCGGGCCGCACTCACCGCCGATTGGTCGAGCATGGAATACCCACTACTCTGTGAAATTTGACAACTCGAGACTTTACCGGAAGTTCCGACTGTCACAGTAACGACCACGCGCCCTTGGAGACCTTTGCGCCGAGCACTCTTGGGATAATGAGGAGTGCTCCGTGATACTACTGAAGCTTGCTGAGTCACTTCTCCAGCAAGTCGAGCATTCTCGCGCTCCACAAGTTCAGCCTGGGTAGGACTAGAACGCTTGGCCGGCAGGCTCTTCTTCGCAATACTGAGACTGGTTTTCACCTTCCCGGGATCAACATTTTCCTCGAAACGATTTTTAAGATCCAACTCTTCAAGAACCAAGAGCTCTCTGATACTAGGCTGGGGCTCCGGAGCTTCGGTAAACTTTGGCGGTGCTTGGATTGGCACGCGAGATTTCATTCGCGCAAAAGATGGACCATTCGAAACCGTAATCATCCGCTCCGGCGCCAAATTGGCTTCAGGCTTAACCTCTTTGCGAACAGGCTCCGTATAATCGACCGTAATAGGCTCAGGGGATGCTTGTGCCAAGGTCATCGCAAGATGAACTCGCACTGTAATCAACGCCAGCGCCGCGCAAATCGCAACCGCGCTTAGAACAGCCACCAAGAGAGAGGCTGAGAAGCTTTTTCCACATCCGGTATTCCGGGTCTGGAGGGTTGGTAGCAACTGCATGCCATTTTCTACGCCCTTTTGCCCAAATTTGCTGTCGCGCAATTACCTTGAATTAGCGATCAATTGTCTAACATCGAAAAAGAATAGCCTAACCACCGGCCCACCGGAGAATCCGGCGGGACTAAATCAAAAGTAAAAATTCTGCTCAACCATTGATTTCCCAGCCTTTTCGATACTCTTTTGTCAGGAGTTTGTTCGCAGCTTCATCATTCGTAATTTTGAAATTTTTGGCATCCCACTTAAGCGTCTGGCCTGCGCGATGGGCCACATTGCCGAGCAAATTATGTTCAATTAATGACCCCGAGTAATCAAAGTTACAGAGTGTTTCCCCTTCACCGCGACAGGCCTTTAGCCATTCGTTGTAGTGACCTGCGGAAGGCTCAATCGACTGCTGGGGTCTCTGGTAATCTTTAAACTTGGACGACGGACTGAGGACATTTTTACCGTAATCCGAAACCAACACTCCATTTTCACCGACGAAGGCCACGCCAATTCCCCACTTACTAATTTTGGTGTCGTTGCCCACCATTGGCTGAAGAACCTCACTCCGGCGCTTCATTCCTTCCGGACCATGATACCACACCACCTTCACATCATCAGGATGCTGCCAAGTGATTTCCTGCCAGGGTGCGGCGCCAATTGAATCGGGCGCTGGGCCCTGTGAAGAAATCTGAGTTGGGTGCCGAAGCTTCAAGGCCCACCACGCCAAATCGATCAAATGGCTTCCCATATCTCCAGGAACGCCATTCCCAAACTCCCAACGACGATTCCAATTCAAATTACCACCCTTCCAATATCCTTCATTGTAGGCTCGGTCAGCGGCTGGGCCAAGCCAGACATCCCAGTCAAAGAAATCAGGTACTGCCTGCTTCTCGAGAACCGCCTGTTCCACATCACGAATACTCCGGCTGCACCAGACGTGCGCTTCTTTCACCCGACCAATCGCTCCCGCTTGGATTAATTCCACGGCGCGACGATAACTCCCCCCTGCATGGATTTGAGTCCCCATTTGGGTCGCAATTTTCCCCTTCGCTTTCGCATATTCCTCCTGCATCCAACGTGCTTCTTGCACGGTATGGGCCAGCGGCTTTTCACAGTAAACATGTTTCCCAGCCCTCATCGCCGCAATCGCCGCCGGAGCATGATGGTGGTCCGCGGTGCTAATCACCACCGCATCAATGTCTGGATTGCTTACCACTTCACGCCAATCGGTCGTCGTCTTTGCTCCCTTAAATCTTTTCTGCACCGCCTCAAGTGTCTTCCGGTTAATATCGCAGAGAGTATGAATGTTCTCTGCTTTCACTCCGTTCAAGTTTGCTCCCCCACGACCACCAGAGCCGATGATCCCCATATTGAGTTTCCCGTTTGGCGATTTTCCTCGCACCACCGAGGGAGCAAGAGCGGAAGCGAGACCAAAGCCGACAAACTTTCGTCGGCTGAAATTTGAGATTTGTTTGTTCATAACTTTAAATCGAATTTGTTAGGGATTCCGACAAGGTTGCGATCTTGATCGCGTATTGCAAGATCATGATTCTAAAAAATTTCCAAAACCACTCGATTCTTGGAGCCATCTTCCTCGGTATCTTTGTCACCCCGAGCTTCTCTGACGAAAAAGAAACGAAATCCAAAGCTAATTCCGAGGTAAAAAAGGCCTTTATCGACGGCACCGGGCAAGGGTGGCGTGAACTCACCGGCGAGGACTTTGTGAATGTGAATTGCAACCCAAAAACCTGGACTTGGGACGGCGGGCATGCCTCTTGCACCGGTAATCCCGTAGGCGTTATTCGCATGAAAAAGCCCACAAAAAACTTCGAACTTGTCTGCGAGTGGATGCACAAAAAACACGCGGGAAACTCTGGGATCTTCGCTTGGGCCAGCCCCGCTTCCATCGAGAAACTTACCGCCGGGAAAGGTCGCCTCCCCGATGGCATCGAAGTCCAAGTTCTAGACCTTGGATACGAGACCAACTGGGAAAAAAATAAAGGAAAACCCTCTGATTGGTTCACCTCTCATGGTGATGTCTTCCCCACCGGACCAGCTAATATGAAGCCCTTTCCACCTGTCGCTCCAAACGGCAAACGCAGCTTCCCGACCAAACGTCTCACCAAAGGCATCAACGAGTGGAACCACTACTATATTCGAGCGATCAACGGTGAGGTGCGCCTTTGGGTAAATGGCGAAGAAGTTTCGGGCGGAACGAACTGCAACCCCGCCGAAGGTTATCTCTGCCTCGAATCCGAAGGTTCCCCCATCGAATTCAAAAACATCCGCCTTCGGAACTTGCCCTAAAATGACCACCGCAACCAAAAAGGTATTAAGACGAGCCCACCAGAGACTTATCAAGTTTAGGGTAAGCCCCTGTCTTTCCTACAAGTGAAAGATCCCTCAACCGAAGGGGGATTCAGCGGCATCAAAGCCTATCAGGGTGCAGAATGATCGGATCAATTAGATCCTACTGCGACTGACCGCCGACCAGCTCATTGATACTGGTAATCACATCGCGCGCCTGAGACATTGGATTCACGGCGCGATCGTGGTGCACCAACACTCCATTCCGAAACAGAAAAGTCTCACGTCGTGGCTTGCTCTTAGGATGCTCGATTCGATAAGCCTCACAAATTGTTCCGGTCGTATCGCAAAGAAGGGGGAAGGGAATATCAAACTTGTCCGAGAAAGATCGTTGCTCGGCAATCGTGTCCATAGAAACTCCGATCACTTGAATCTTATTTTCCGTCAATATCGCAAATGCAGACCGCAGCGATTTTACCTGCTTAATTCATCCCGGTGTATCCGCCTTTGGATAAAAGAAAACGACCGCCCACGGGCCAGACGTGGCATGCTTAATATTTACCTCTTGGCCAAATTGATCCGGCGCTGACAATTTTGGCGACCGCCAGCCATTCATATGGGGATCCACATCCTCGTAAACCGTGCACGCTGTCATAAGAATAGAGAAACAAGCTAGGGAGAAAAAACACACAGCTTTCACGAACGTCACCCTGCTGAATCAAATCAATCTCTGCAATCAGTCTTTCAGATTCTCGACGAGGAATCCCAGTGAAACCAAAAACCGATCCATCTCTTCCACCGTCTCATCATATTTCGCCGCGTTAAAAAAACCATGCGGCTGTTCCTTATAAAGAAACAACTCAGAGCGAACCCCCGCCTCCTTCATGAGAAGGCGATACTTTTTCGCTGTCGCTACCGGGACCAACTTATCCTTAGTGCCCAAAAAAACGATCGTGGGCGGGGTTTCTTTATCAAGATTGTGCATCGGCGAGATCTGTTTCCAATACTTCTTCACCCTGCTATGGCCATATCCTTTCGGACCATTGTCGTAGACTGGATTGAAGAGAATCAATGCGTCTGGCTTAGAGGAGACCGAAACATCCTCGCCCTTTTCAAAAATACCTTTCGTTGTGCCGGTCGCCGCGGCCACATGCCCTCCCGCCGAGCCACCACCAGCAGCTAGCTTGCTGGGATCAATTCCCAACTCCTCCGCATGAGAACGAAC
>ERZ1046568.2779-NODE-2779-length-11029-cov-6.367778_pt1 | contig 11029 bp, 18 predicted proteins | sample MGYA00383092_ERZ1046568 | MGnify/ENA primary metagenome ERZ1046568 (study PRJEB29581, sample SAMEA5548362) | metagenome | biome: marine; feature: coastal; material: water | depth 1 m | study: Short-term variability in the microbial, nano- and picoplankton... | reverse complement strand
TACGAACAGGCCGGATAATGCAAGTCACGAAGATGCGCTGGCAGTAATGCTATCTGTATCAGGAGACCTTGCCTAATGACCCAAACACCACAGTTCAAAGGCACAAAACTATTTGACCGCCTATGCTGGGCAAAGGAAAACCTAGACGGTGTGCAGTCAGACTACCGTGTTGTTTATGAAGACAGCGTTGATGAGTGCGCCAAGATACTTGTGCCTGACCCAAACTGGATGGCTTGTGCATTGCAGGGCGGTATCCTCCCACCTGTGTGGGTGTACCACGAACTGGCTAAAGATGAGGCACAGCCTGACTTCAAGAAGCACACAAGAGGTTACTTGCTGCACCAGACAGAGCCTGTTGAGGCGATGACTGAAGAAGAAGCAATTGAATACCTAATTATGAAAGACTGCCCTGACTCAGTATGGAAAACATATAATGAAGGCAACCGTCTAAAGATGGTTATCTGTAAGAAAGAACAACTACCTCAAACGAGAGAGTGGCGTAACGCTTGGAAAATTAGCGATGCCCTCTCTTCAACTGACCTAGCCGCATAGGAGAAACTAATGGTCAATACTTATATCGTAGATAAAGACGGTAATCAGGCAGATGCCTCAACCGTAACAGTACCAGCCAACCGTGATTTCCGTGGGGCTTGGTCATTGAGTGGTGCAGTAATCAGTGAGGACATTGATGCTGCTAAAGAAATCTTTAAGGACAAGGTACGTGAAGTACGCACACCCTTGCTAGAAGCTAAAGACGTAGAACTAATGAAGGCACTAGAGACAAGTGCTGACACTACAGCTATTGCTGCTGCTAAGAACGCACTGCGTGATGCACCAGCTAATGCAGCTATTTCTTCAGCAACAACCATCACAGAACTTAAAGCTGCTTGGGATACTGCCACACTTGGTGACAATCCTTACGCATAAGGAAGGATTACACAAATGGCTTTATCTAAAATCATAGCAGAAGGCGTAGACCTTACTGATACCTTTGCGTTCACTGGCACTGTAACAGGTGCTGGTGAAATCACTGCGTCTACTACTGCGCCATCTGAAGGTGGGGCAGTTACCACTAATGTTGTGCAGGGTTTGGTTAAATCTTATATGGCTTTAAATGGACAAGGCACTATTTCTGTTCGTGGAAGTCTTAACGCTACCTCATTAACAGATGCGGGAACTGGTGAATTTCAATATTCATTTGTCAACAATATGCAGAATAATGAGTACGTCCCCAATACCGAACTTCAATGGGATGAGAACGATGACAACAAGGTTGCATTTTCTTGTATTCGCAAAGCAGGAAGTTCACTTGAGACAAGCCAGTTAGGAATAGGAACTGGATATGCTTATACCAGTCTATTTGACCCATTGCGAGTTTTTGCCCAAGTAGTAGGAGACCTAGCATAATGCCATACATAGGTAAATCACCTGTTGGCGGTGGGTTCCACAAGCTGGATAACCTTACTGCCTCTGCAACGGACACCTACGCTCTTACGCTAGGGTCTGCTGCATACTACCCAGAGACTGCTAATCAGCTTCTGGTTTCCCTCAACGGTGTTATCCAAGCACCACAAGATTCGTTCACAGTCAGCGGCAGCAACCTCATATTTGACAGCGCACTTACAAGCAGCGACAGCATCGACTTTGTTGTGGCTCTTGGTGATGTGTTGGGTGTTGGTAGTGTGTCTGATGGTGCTATTACCACGGCTAAGATTGGTAACCAAGCGGTGACTATGGATAAGCTGGCTACGTCTGGTACTTTACCAGCATTGGATGGCTCTGCGTTGACTGGTATTTCATCTGGTGTAAAGCAAACTGTTGTGCATCAAGAGACTACAGTAAAAACCGATGGTCATGTTTTTGCCAGCAGTGGTACTGCCTATAGGCTTATGTCTGCGGCAAACGCAGTAGACAGCACTTCAAAAATGGAAGTGACAATTACCCCAAGTTCTGCAAGTTCAAAAATACTAATTTCAGTTTCTTGTTTCTTTGAACCTAACACAAGCTCACATGATATAATTTGGACATTGTATAGAAATACAAGCACAAGATTAGGCCAAGCTGACGATAGCAATAGGCGTGGTGGAATAGCAAATACAATTACTTCATTAGATTCTAATAACGATAGTACAATGGATAGTGTAAATTTTATATTTCAAGACACTCCTAATTCAACATCAGCCACAACTTATACATTAGCCTTTAGTGCTGGTGCATCAACAAATTTGTTTTTGAATAGGACAGTAGCTTATGGAGATAGCTCAGGTATTGAAAGAGCAGTTAGTTTAATTATGGCGCAGGAAATATAGGAGACAGATATGGCACTTATAAAGTTAAACAATCAGTCTCTCACCGCAGTATCAGCGTTACCAGCGGCAATCTCTACTGGTAGTGTGTTGCAAGTTAAACAAACATCAGTGAACTCTATGATTACCGCAACACCTGCTGGTGAAAGCACATTTAACGATATTGCAGGTATGAGTGTGTCCATCACACCAGCGTCAGCATCAAACGAGATACTGGTCAGTTTTACAATCAACATAGGTCGGACTTCTTCACAACAAAACAATTCAGTCAGACTGTTGCGTGATAGCACAGAGATTGTTGGGACAGGGGCAACCAAGAACGTATCTGGTTATCACCGATTAGCCTCAACACCAGAGATAGGCGCACTGACACTGCAATATTTAGACGCTCCATCAAGCACAAGCGCAGTGACATACAAACTGCAATGGGCAAGTGGTGGCTCTGGTTCTATCTACTTAAACAGGCGCGGAAATGATTCAACCTATGCAACTGTCTCGACTATTACAGTTATGGAAATCGCAGGGTGATGAAACTAGAACAGTCAGTAACCCCAGAACTCCGTGTTGCCCTCGACTTAGAGAGCCACGAGAAAGAATGTGCAGTACGCTACAAGGCTGTTGGTGATAAACTTGAAAGCCTTGATAAGCGTCTGTGGCGTTTGGAAGCTATGATAATGGGGTCAACAATAATAGTTGTTGGCCTCGCAGCTACCTTAATTACCAAACTATAAACCCCTTAACATCTTTGAATGGAGGTCATCACTATGATTGACCCAGTATCCGCTTTTGCGGCTGTTTCTGCTGGTCATGCTGCAATTATGAAGGCCGTCCAAATCGGCAGAGATTTAAGCAGCCTTAGTTCGTCAATCTCAAAATATGCCCAAGGAGAAGCAGAGCTTCAGTTTGGTGCATCCAAAAAGAAAAACTCAAGGTTTTCCCTTGCCGAAGACAGTGCCATCGAAAAGCATTTCAAGAAAGAAAAGCTAGACGATATGCGTAAAGAGCTTCGCAGTGTTTTCCAGCTTTATGGCAAACCAGGACAGTGGGAAAGATTACAAGCTGAAATAGCATCTGAACGAGCAAGAATACAAGCAGAGCTTAGGCTTCGCGCCCACAAACGAGAACAGTTAATCACATGGTGTGCCGTTATGGGCATCCTAACTATCGGAGTTGGGGGGCTTGCTTGGTATGTGCTGTGGTTAAAAGGAATGACGTAAAGTGTTTAAAGTAATTGTATTAGCCTGCTCCGTTTTTAATCCAACCGAATGCTACGAATATTCTAACACTCGTGGGGCTTATCCTTCTTATGAGCTATGCGCTGCACGAGCCGAAGAAATGCGACAAGCAATTCTGGAATTAAACGAAGGGCGAGAGAAACCTCAAGCGTTTCGCTGCGTAAAATTAAAAGGACAAAAGCTATGATTTTAGGAGTTGTACAGGCAGTCGCTGGGCTTGCTGGAACATGGATGGAAGGGAAAGTTGAAACCCAGAAAGCCAAGGTTGCAGTAGCAAAAAAGGTAGCTGCTGGTGAAATGGAGTGGAACCAAACAATGGCATCCGCTTCAGCATCTTCATGGAAGGATGAGTGGCTAACCTGTTTGGTAAGTATACCATTAATTTTAGCATTTACAGGACATGAACACATTGTTCAACGAGGCTTTGAAGCCCTTGAGACAATGCCGGATTTTTATAAGACAGCCGTTGGTGTCGTGTTTGCAGCCAGCTTTGGCGTTCAACAGTTAACCAAGATGTTTAAGAAAAAATAATTATGTGGGACATGCACAACCATACAACCCCAGAACAAGCAGAGAGAAATCGAATGAGCTTATATGCAAATATGAATAAAAGAAAAAAGGCAGGCACTAGCCGCTCAGTATCACAGTCAACAGTTTCAGATGCTGCCTATGCAAACATGAAAGCTGGGTTTCCAAAGAACAAAACGGACAAGTACAAAAAGAAGAAGGCATGAACCAGCTAGTTGACCAACTCATTAGACATGAATCTATGGAGCTAAAGCCATATAGATGTACTTCAAACAAGCTAACTATCGGAATAGGACGCAATCTGGAGGACGTAGGTATCAGCGAAGAAGAAGCGAAAAGCCTACTAATGAACGACTTGAAGCGAGTAGACACACAGCTAGAACAGATGATGCCGTGGTCACAAGAGCTAGACACGGTGAGATACGAAGGATTAATGAACTTCGTCTTCAACGTAGGGATAGGGACAGCCTTAAAGTTCGTCAACGCAATGGCAGCGATAAAGGAAAAAGACTTCGATACTGGAGCGACAGAGCTACTTAACAGCCGTTGGGCTGAGCAGGTAGGCCAACGTGCCATCGAAGTCGCTGAGCAAATTCGTACAGGAGAGTACCAATGAGCAGAGAAATCCTAGACTCCCTGCATGATGCAGTAAGCCAAGAGCTACTTGCTCGTGTTCGTACTGGCGAAGCTACAGCCTCAGAGCTATCCGTAGCCGTCAAGTTCCTCAAAGACAACGGAGCCAGCCTAGACGTTATAACTGCTGAGTCTCCTTTAGGTAGCCTCCTAGAAAGCCTGCCGTTTGACTCAGTGACTAACTAATAATGAAAAGTCCCTGCGTAGGTATCTGTAAACTTGATAAGCAGCAAAAGTACTGCGTTGGGTGTGGCAGAACAATGGAACAAATCCGTAATCATTATCTAAAGGACGCAGCAAACTATGGCTCCAAGAAACCATAAGCAATGGCGTACAAAGCCTAACGTAGAATATGTTAGCTCCCTCATCTACTCAGACCAAGACCTGTATGAGCAAGAGATAGAAAAGATATTCTCTAAGGTCTGGGTTCCCTGCTTTCACAAAAGTGAGCTACCACAAGCTGGTAACTTTAGAACTGGTCAGATAGCAGGGCAAAACATCCTTGCTTACAACACTGGCAAGGAGATAGTTGCCTATCGTAACTACGATGTGAATGAACCTAGTGGTATGTTTGCGGCTCCTATCGTCACCTCAGAACCAAAGCTACATTGCGAAGTAAAGCATGGCGGTATGGTCTGGGTTACCTTAGACCCTAATCCTACCCAGAGTGTAGAAGAGTGGACAGGTGGTGCTTTTGATTGCATTGCTGGTGCTATTGATACCGAAGAGCTAGAGGTATTCCACTATCACAAGGCTATCATAGATACCAACTACAAGCTTTGGCACGATACAAACTCAGAGTTCTATCACGATTTCATGCACTATTTTAACCGGGTGTCTGGTTTTAACGATGAGTACTTTGCCAGAAAGAACATTCCTTTCGATAACGGTCACGTTAACGTCAGCAGCTTCACGGTAAACTACGAAGAGTACGATGGGTTTGAAGACCGGGGAGAACTCTCTTTCCCTACCCTGCCCCCAAACCAATGGTACATGGTAGACTTATTCCCAGGATATAACTTTAATCTACGAGGCTCAGCTTACCGTAGCGATAGCGTCACTCCTCTAGCACCTAACAAGGTTCTCATAGAGTTCAGAGGCTATGGCCTCAAGAGTGACAGCAAAGAAGACAGAGCTACTCGTATTAAACACCATAACTCCATCTGGGGTGGCTTCGGACGTAACCTACACGAAGACCTACTAGGTGTAGCAGGACAAGGCACAACAATGCGTCCAGCTACTGAAGAGCGTTATATCCTCCACGGCAGACATGAGAATGGAACAATCCACGATGAGGTTGGTATGAGACATTATTATAACGAATGGTCTAAATGGATAGGCGTTGATGCCAGCAATCCAAAGGCACTAGCTGCTTGAACGTACCAGTTCAACTGCAGGACTTCAGAAACTTTCTCTTCTTGGTGTGGAAACACCTTGGCCTCCCAGAACCCACCCCGATACAGTACGACATTGCAGAATACCTGCAGAGTAGTCCTAAACGAGCCATTATTGAGGCTTTTCGTGGGGTGGGCAAAAGCTATATCACGGCAGCCTATGTCGTACACCAGCTTCTGCTAGACCCAGAGCTAAAGTTTCTTGTCGTATCTGCATCGAAGTCTCGTGCTGATGACTTCTCCACCTTTACCCAACGGATTATCCTAGAGCTACCCATATGTCAGCACCTAGTAGCCAAGGATACCCAACGATGGTCAAAGATTGCCTTTGACGTAGCCCCTGCTAAAGCAGCAGGTAGTCCATCAGTCAAGTCCGTGGGCGTGACAGGCCAGCTTACTGGCTCTCGTGCCGACATAATCATTGCTGATGACGTAGAAGTACCTAACAACTCCATGACCCAGATGATGCGCGAGAAGCTCAGCGAGGCAGTCAAGGAGTTTGACGCTATCCTAAAGCCAGATGGTAAGGTTGTGTACCTTGGAACCCCTCAAAACGAGATGTCCCTGTACAATACTTTACTAGAACGTGGCTATGCCATGCGTGTATGGCCTGCAAGGTATCCTACCGTAGAGGACTCTCAGAAGGCCTACAGCGGCCGCTTGGCTCCTTTCCTATGGAACACACTAGAGAAGGACTCAGAGGCCGTCAGCGGGACTCCTACGGACTCTAAACGCTTTTCTGATGAAGATTTGATAGAAAGAGAGCTAAGTTATGGCAGAAGCGGTTTCGCTTTACAATTTATGCTTGATACTAGCATGTCTGATGCTGATAGATTTCCTCTCAAGATAGCAGACCTGATTGTCTACCCCTGTGATATTGACACAGCACCAGAGAAACTGGTCTGGGGTATCTTCAAACCTATTGATAGCATCCCTAATGTAGCCTTGTCTGGTGACCGTTTCTACGCCCCAGAGGACATCGTAGGGCGTTCTAGCTACACAGGTAGTGTTCTTGCCATTGACCCCTCTGGTAGAGGCTCAGATGAGACAGCATACGCTGTTGTGAAGATGCTTAACGGTTTCCTGCACGTTGCAGCGGCTGGAGGCATAGCTGGGGGGTACAGTAATCAAACTCTGACCACCATAGCTAACCTAGCGAAAGACCATAAGGTTAACGCTGTGCTGATTGAGAGTAACTTTGGTGACGGTATGTTCACCGAACTGCTCAAACCCTACATGACCAAGGTGTACCCTGTGTCTATGGAGGAAGTCAGGCACAGTAAGCAGAAGGAAGCTAGGATTATAGACACTCTGGAACCTGTAATGAACCAGCATAGGCTCGTTATAGACCCCACAGTGCTGCAGAAAGACTACGATAGTGTACAGCACCTCCCCCCTGAGAAGGCCATGAGGTACATGCTGACCTATCAGATGACTAGGATTACACGTCAGCGTGGTGCTTTGGCTCACGATGATAGGTTGGATGTCCTAGCTATGGCTGTGCAGTACTGGGTAGAGCAGATGGCTGCTGATGCAGACACAGAAATCAGGGTCAGGAAATCTGAATTATTGGATAACGAGCTAGATAGGTTCTTATCCCATGTAAACACCAGTAACCATAGGCCAAAGGCCAGTTCGTGGTTCTAACCTTCCCCTATAGCTATAGGGGGGTTAAACTTATATAAGGATTAAACATGACATGTAAGTGTGGTAAGGGGTCTGTAGACCTCCTTTATGCAGTAACTAAGTATGCTGAGGGAATGATAGCAGTCCATAGGACTAATGTAGAAGTGTATATGGCTAACCCTGCTGGGATTGGGGAACACTCTGATGTAACTGAGGCTGTCATAGGGGAGCTAAAGAAGATTGCAGAGTACGATGATGTTATAGAGGTCATTGAAAAGTACTGGTAGATTTTAGGCATAAAAATCTGAAGGGGTATATACGTTATGACGTAGCCGACTTACCCCATTACCATCACGCTAGGCCATGCGCCAAGCCACAAAAACACATTGATGCCACGCCACCACGCCACAAAACATTCTTATATATAGGCTATCACTGGCCTTGTATCGGTTCATATATCCGATTGCTAGGGTTCTTGGTGTTTTGTGGTGTGGTTCTTTTTGGCTTGTGTGTTTGTTTGTATCTATTTTTTTTATTTATCTACATTAATGTAATAATTACGCTTGACGTTATGATTTTATTATGCTTAACTCTAATCATCAAGAGGACGCAATGGCCTAGCCAGACAATCCTTGATAACTAGGTGATAACTTATAAACGCTGTAACGCAACATTAAGCACCACGAATAAAAGAATAGCCTAACGAAGAAAAGAATTGACTAAACTACATTAATACACTAAAGTATATATTACATTAGAGCGGAGATAGCAGAACAAGCTCATAAAGTTGAAGCGTACCAACGCCAACAGCATGACCTTAGCTACCAAAGTGAAGCTCATAAATACTAGGGGGTGAATGTCCTAGGTAGCATGTCCATGAAAGCGAGGGCTATAGAGTAGTGCAGCGTTAGACCTAAGAACTACCAATGGGTGCAGCCTTAATCTGTCTATCCTTGACAGTTGTAGGTACACCTGGACTCCATACGCTATATCTCTCCCTTAAACCTCTAGGTGTATCTACACCTGTCAATGATGGCGGGTGTAAAGCTTAGGAGGCTATAGCTATGACTAAAATTATTCGTAATCCAATTGGTTTCTCTAACTTGTATGTAAAGCGTACCACTTCGCGCTATGGTGATATTGGTACATTTACCAACAATGTTGGGTTTCTCAAGGTTTCGCGTAATGCGATTACTGGTCAATGGGTATCTCGCAATGTGTAGCGCGGCAGAGTATTTCTTTTATATGATGCTGGGCATTTGCTGTTTAGTTGTATCCATGACTGGGTACATAACTGGCATTGCGTTAATCTATCCTATAATGCTAGGTGCAGGTGGTTTACTTGCTTTCTGGTTACCTTTCATTATCGCCACAATAGATGACTAGTGTCATCATCTGGGTACAGGTGTGTCTACTTGTACCCTAATGACTACACTACCGTAACATTTACACTGGAGGTTTATCATGTCTAAGGTTAACGGATTGAAGCTGCTGGGTGTTGGTACTAATGCCAAGACTGTTAAAGGTGACGGTTCAGAGTACTTGACCGCCATCATGTATCTTGCACCTGCTGACCAAGTAGAGGGCATCAATATGTGTCCTATGGCTGTCTTAGCAGGTTGCAAGGCTGGCTGTCTCAATACTGCAGGCCGTGGACAGATGAATAGTGTCCAAGCTGCAAGAGTACGCAAGACTATTCTGTGGCGTGATAACCGCGAGATGTTTCTTGTTCAACTCAAGTCTGACCTTGACCGTTTTAGTGCATACTGTACACGCAAGGGCATCAAGCCTTGTGTCAGGCTCAATGGTACATCAGACGTGCCGTGGGAGAACTATATCGACATGGAAAATGACTATCCTGAGATACAGTTCTATGACTATACCAAGACATCCAACAGGCTCGACAAAAAGTTGCCAAGTAATTACAGCATCACGCTGTCTTACTCTGAGGCATCTGACAGGTATGCAGATATGATTAGGCTGGACGCACTCAAGACAGGTGCAAACATGGCTGTTGTGTGGCGTACTCAAGACGCTATACCTGAGACATTCTTAGGACGCAAAGTTATTGACGGTGACAAGGATGACCTACGATTCCTTGACCCTGCAGAATGTGTTGTTGCCTTGTATGCTAAAGGTGCGGCAAAGCATGACACTAGCGGTTTTGTTATTGACTAATATCTACACTAGTGTATAATCTACACTATCAACAGGAGGCAAGTTATGGAACAGTTTAGAGAACTACGCATTGAGATGGCTCTAGACGATTGGCATGACAAGTGGGGAACCGCGCTTAGTTGGCACTTCCGCATTTGTGATGTTTTAAGGGCTAGGTCATCCAGTATTCCCATAGAGTGGGGCTTTCAAGCTGGCGCAAGTGTGCCTGATGATGGTGACATATTCAGCGACATTCTAAAACGCTGTGATGACGCGACACTGATACGCATGGGTCATGTGTTGTCGCGCTTTGTGCGGTTATGTGACCGCGCTGGTTTATCTTACTAACGGAGGCAAGTGATGGAAGAACTACCATTTGACCACGAGCCTTGCATTAACCATTGGGCAGTCTTAATGGCTAACGAAGACGTAGCCAGAGGATACCACACTAATTGGGATGCTGCCTATGAATCTGCGTGGAATGAAATTGTATTGAACATAAAATGGGAGGCAAGCGATGCACAATAATGCTTTGATACTACAAGGCGCAGCAAACAGGCTTAGTTTACGAGGAGAATGACCATGACTGCTGAGGATATTATTGAGGCTTATCATTTCACAGGTGTATCCATGACAGAACTATCACTGCGTTCTGGCTGGTCTACATCTGACCTTAAACTCTTACTGTGGAACTAATGTATCCACTCGTGCAATATAAGGAGATGACTCATGAATAAGGCAAGTGAGACTGTTCTTCTAGGTTTACTAGAGAACCTATCGCCTGACGTTGGGGTGATTAAACTAACCAAGACTATGCTAGATAAAAGCATCATTGATGCAAACAAAAGTGTACGCAGGTTAGCTTCACTGTTCAACGTAGACATGGATGCTATGTCTCAAGGTGACAAGGTAACTATAGCAGGCGTGTTCTTTGATGGTACACCATGCAAGGTAAACTTCTATCGTACCAAGAACCGCGCTGACAGGCGTGTGTCTGTGACAGGACTAAAGAAACAGGCAGGCATAGGTGACACCATCACCCTGTCATACAAGAGGGCTGATACAGGTGCATTCATACTTGTAGTCAACGTAAGCCAAGCCACCTTCCAAGCTGACCAGACATTTACTAAGTCATTCTTTGATGAAGAAA
>ERZ1046568.2773-NODE-2773-length-11044-cov-13.098462_pt1 | contig 11044 bp, 7 predicted proteins | sample MGYA00383092_ERZ1046568 | MGnify/ENA primary metagenome ERZ1046568 (study PRJEB29581, sample SAMEA5548362) | metagenome | biome: marine; feature: coastal; material: water | depth 1 m | study: Short-term variability in the microbial, nano- and picoplankton... | reverse complement strand
CTGAAGAGCTGTCTGAAGAGCTGGCCGAAGAATTGCCTGAAGATCTGCCTGAAGAATTTCCAGAAGAGATAGCTACAGACTCAGCTCACACCCATACTTTCTCTTTGGGCGACGGCATTGATGACGATGACGACGAGTATTCTTCGATCAGTCTGTCCGCAGGTGACCGTATCGGAGGCAGAAAAGAATCGGCTAGAACGCCATCGAAAAAAGACTCTCGGGGTAGCGCTATCCTCGGCTCGTTGGGCGCTGCAAGCAGGTCGCTTGGCGCACTGGTTGCCAGCCGAAAGTCAGATAAGACTGTGCCTGACGCACCTGATGATACGCCACTTATCGAGCATACTGAGGCCAACACTGCTGTCCCCATCGCGGAATCCACAAACGATCATAGTGCCTTGTTTGAAAATTACGAACAGGATCAGAGCGCTGAGGCTTCGCCTAGCGAGGCAAGAGACATCATGCCGGAGAATGATAGCCCAGCGGTTACCGACTTATTCCCCGAAACCTTTGCTCAAGAAGCGGCGCCTGAGCCCGAAGTTCTAGAGCCGGACGCCGCGTCCCCCGCGCCGCTATCACCTAGAGTAAATGAGGTTAAAGAACAGGCAGCACCTGCAATTGAGGAGAAGCCGAAGGGCGCCGCCGTGGGTGAGGTGTCAGAGGTTCTCGTATTGAATGTAACGGCCAAGAAAGGCCGGTTAATCATGGGTGAGCGCCTACTGTCCTTGATGCAGGGACTTGAACTTGAGTACGGGGAAAGGAAGATTTTTAGCAAGCGAACAGACGACGCTGAAAGAGGCCCGATTCTCTTTAACGTGGCCAATATGTTGCAACCGGGTACGTTCGATCTGAATAATATGGAAAATTTCGCAACCGTGGGCGTCACGCTGTTTCTTGCGCTGCCTTCACCAATCAGCAATTTCGAGGCGTTCGAAGAAATGCTGCAAACAGCACAAGATCTTGTCCGCTCTATCGACGGAGAATTGCGCGACGACCAGCGCAATATGATGACCGGTCAAACAATAGAACACTATAGGCAGCGTGTACGCGACTTTGAACTGCGGCGCTTGCGTTCGCGAGCTGCTGCAGGGTGAGTGCCTCCACAGCAATCCTAGAAGAGGTTGCTTCGCTTAGAGTGCAGCTTGAGCGCCACAATCGTCTCTATCACACCCTCGATAGCCCAGAAATTACCGACGCCGATTATGATGCCTTGTTGGCTCGGTTAGTGTCGCTCGAAAAAGACTATAACCTCTTTTCTCCTTCTTCGCCGTCGAATCGCATTGGTGCCGAGCCGCTGCCGGGATTTACTCAAGTCGCGCACGAAATTCCAATGCTTTCGCTAGATAAGGTGTTTGGTGAAGAAGACCTTCGTGCGTTTGAGGCAAGGCTCCTCAAACGTATCGAAGTAAGCAGCGAGATTACCTACAGCTGCGAGCCAAAGGTCGATGGTGTTGCGGTGAGTTTGCTCTACGAGAAGGGACAATTGGTCCGCGCGGCTACCCGAGGCGACGGGACGATCGGCGAGGATATTACTCACAATGTGCGGACTATTCGAACGATACCTCTGCAACTTAGCGGCGAGGGCTATCCGGCTGTGCTCGAGGTTAGAGGTGAAATCTTTCTTGGCAAACGCGGTTTTGCCCAACTCAATGAGCAAGCGCGTCTAGATCAATCGAAGGTGTTTGTTAATCCCCGTAACACCGCCGCCGGAACGCTCAGGCAGCTCGATTCTCGACGCGCAGCCAAAGTGCCTCTGCAAATGTATTGCTACAGCGTAGGGCTGCAAGAAGGAGGTGATCTCCCCGACAGTCTTGGCGGAATTTTTGAGGCCTTAGCGGGTTGGGGATTGCCAACTAATCCGCAGCGCGAGGTCGTGGAGAGCATCGAGCGCTGCATTGCCTATTGCGAGGCACTGCTAGAGATGCGTAACGCGCTGGAATACGAAATAGATGGTGCGGTGATTAAGGTTGATTCACTGGAGCTGCAGGCAAGCATCGGTTCCAACGCACGCACACCTCGCTGGGCTATGGCCTACAAATTCCCAGCAGAGGAAAAGAGCACGCGCCTTCTAGACGTCGAGTTTCAGGTTGGTCGCACCGGCACGATTACGCCCGTCGCAAGGCTCGAGCCTGTTTTTGTAGGTGGTGTCACCGTGAGTAATACAACGCTTCACAATATGGATGAAGTAACACGCCTTGGCGTGAGAATCGGTGACGAAATTATTATTCGCAGAGCGGGTGATGTTATACCTAAGGTGGTGAGGGTGCTTGCTGGGTCTGTTAACCCAGCACCGAGAGCAATTATCGCACCTACCCAGTGTCCGGTGTGTGGCTGTGCTGTTGAGAAAGAAGGCGACGTGCTTATTCGTTGCAGTGGCGGGCTGATTTGTGGCGCACAGCGCAAAGAATCGATTCGTCATTTTGCTTCGCGCAACGCGCTAGATATCGATGGTATGGGTGAGCGTATTGTCGAGCAGTTAGTAGATGCCGAACTCGTTCGTGACGTATCTGACCTCTTTGTTCTCGAAGCAAGCACACTGATGAGTTTGGATAGGATGGGAGTGAAGTCGGCCGAAAAGTTACTAGCCTCAATAACTCGGTCACTTCGAACGACTCTGCCTAAGTTTCTTTATGCGCTGGGCATTCGAGAAGTGGGGGAGGCGACAGCGCTGCAGCTGGCTAACCATTTCGGCGATCTTATGCTGTTGCAAGAGGCGAGTGTTGAGACACTGGTCGCTGTGCCCGATGTGGGCCCCATCGTTGCAGAGCATATAGTCAGTTTTTTTGCCAATCGTGCAAATATTGATCTTCTCTCAAGGCTCGCAGCGCGAGGCGTCTCGTGGCCTGCGATCACAGTGGTGAGTCCAGAAAGTAAACCGTTAGCAGGTCAAACCGTGGTTATTACCGGCACATTAGAAAAGCTCTCGAGGAACGAAGCGAAAGCCCGACTTATCGCGCTTGGGGCCAAAGTTTCAGGCAGTGTGTCTAAAAGTACTACTATTGTTTATGCGGGGCCCGGTGCAGGCAGTAAACTCGCTAAGGCAACTGAGCTGGGCGTCGAAGTAGCTGATGAAGCCGCACTTCTCGCACTGCTCGCCGCGTTAGAGACGACGTCAGATGCACCGAAGACAGCGCCCTGATAGATAGAATAGTTCCCTGCAGGTTATTGCGCGAAAGCGCTCAAATTAGGAAATGATGTATGAGTTGGTGGGGCAAAGTTGTTGGTGGCACTTTTGGGTTTATGCTTGGCGGCCCACTCGGCGCCCTCATGGGTGTGAGTCTTGGCAACTATTTTGATGGAGGCCTTACCGCGCAGAGCTCTCGTTTAGGTTTAGGGGCGACCGAGCGGGTCCAGTCGGCATTCTTTACCACGACCTTTGCGTTGATGGGCTATGTGGCGAAGTCGGACGGAAAAGTCACGCGTGATGAAATAGCAATGGCCGAAAGGGTCATGTCTCAGATGCGACTAAACGCGCAGCAGCGAGAAGTCGCCGTTAAGCTCTTTAACGAAGGCAAGCGTCAAGATTTCCCGCTCGAAGAAATTCTGACACAGTTCAAACGAGAATCGTTCAGACGCTCGAGTCTTGTACAGATGTTACTCGAAATCGTTGCAGCAACAGCGCTGGCCGACGGAACCCTGCATGCGCAAGAACGAAAAACGCTCGAACTTATCGCCAGTAAACTCGGTGTCAGCAGGCCTCGACTCGATGCCATTTTAGCGAGAGTATCGGGACAGGCTGGGTTCGAAAGTGCAGATGAAAGTCGGTCAAAATTGTCAGCGGCCTACGCGCTTCTGGCTATTGAATCTTCGGCAAGCATGGAGGAGGTTAAGCGCGCCTATCGCCGACAAATGAGTCAACACCACCCTGACAAGCTGGTCGCAAAAGGCTTGCCAGAAGAGATGATCGACATCGCGAATCGTAAGACCCAAGATATTAAGTCAGCGTATGATCTGATTCGTAAGTCACGAGAAGGATAATCGATTTGGTGGGCTAGCCTTGCGCTATTGAGACTGTGACGCAATATGCTGAAGAACGCGCACGCCAATAATGTGCTCAACGCTGACTAGCTGCTCGGCAAGCGTCTGAGCGAATGCAGTGTCGGCCGAACTTTCAGCGATTAAGTCTATCTCTATACCGTCCTCTAGATAGTGCAAATCGAACGCGAGATCAGAATTGCGCGCCGTAAGCTCAGACCATCGCGCTTTGATTAACGCCGCTACTTCTGCCCGCGACGGCACTGAATTCTCGCCACCTAAAGGGTGGTCGTGATCTGGATTGCCCTGCGGGTCGATATGCGGGATTACCTCACTTATGTCGGTAAATTTTTGCCGCAGCCTTTTGCTCGCAGCTGCGCCTATCTGATGTCCCTCCGAGACTGAGATCCGTGGGTCGACAGCAAGGTGAACCTCGACAATAGCTTTGCCGCCCGAAAGCCTAGAGCGGAGGTCTGTAATGCCCCTGACCCCCGGTGTTTCCTCTAAACAGGCTTCGAACTCCCCGCGTCTTTTATCGGGTAATGCGCTGTCGACAAGTTCGCGCATGCTTTCGGCGCATAGTTCCCAGCCTATTTTGGCGATGAGAAGCGCAACGATGACGGCGGCCATAGTATCGAGCCAGACAATACCGAACTGCGCCCCAACGATACCGATCAATACAGCGACAGATGAAAGTGCATCACTCCTGCTATGCCAAGCGTTTGCGCGAAGAAGACTCGAATTAAGACGGTTAGCTGCTGCTAACGTGAATCGATAGATCCACTCTTTGCTAGCAATTGAGGCCGCTGCTATTAGTGCGCCAAAAACACCCGGAATGGCGAGATCATCTAATGTGGCGAATCGTTCGCTCGCATCATAGAGAAGTATTCCGGCCGTGAAAAAGAAGACAATACCCATCACGATAGTGCCGACAGCTTCGAAGCGGCCATGCCCGTACGGATGACCTCTATCGGGCGCTGCATAGGCGGTGCGGGCGATAATAAGAACAAAGATGTCCGTCGCTGCATCAGTTAAAGAGTGCACACCGTCGGCGACAAGCGCGAATGACGAGGTAAAAACCCCGCCGATTATTTTGCCCACACCAAGCGCGAGGTCTAAAGCCATACCGATGAGGGTGACGCGAATAGCTTCGGTCTGAGCATCTTGGTGTTTTTGCATAAGCTGCTAGGATCTTAATCAGGGGGATAAGGTGGCTGGCATTATAAAAAGAAAAGCCCGCGATCCGAAGATCGCAGGCTTAAGGCATGAAGGCCTATTTAAGGACCACCCTAGCGGCGGTCAATCTATCAAGGGAGAGATAAATGGCTCAAAACCCACAATTTTGAATACTATCTACCTACACTTAATAAGACCCCGCCTTCCTAGGAGAGTTCCCAACACGACAATAAATATTTTCTGTTTCTCAAAAATTGCTTAAATTATTGAAATAACTAGATTTTAATTACTTCCAACCCTTCTATTTTGAGCGTTTGTGCTGCATTAGCTGATGTAATTACCGCAACGCTTGGAGTGACGCCCAAGAAATAGCGCTCGGCGACTGCTCTGAGCTCATCAAATGTGGTGGCGAGCACGCGCTCTCTGAATGTCATGCGCTGATCGATGCTGCGGCCGAATACTCTGTTGTAAAAAGCGGCTTTAGCCTCACCCGCCGGCGACGAAGGTTTATCCATTGCGGCGATCACACCAAGCACTGCCTCTTCGAGCTGATTGTCGGCATGTTCGGTGTTAAGCAACCAATCAATGGATTTGGCAAAGTCTGTAAGCGTCTCTTCCAGCCTAGGGTCACGATAGCTGTAAAATCTAAACGACGCAGAGGAGCCGTCTTGGCTCGCACCGCCGCCGTATGCGCCGCCTTTCTCGCGAATTGCGCTGTGTAAGTAGCCATTGCGAAGGAATCCAGCAAGCACCTGCAGCGTCGGGTGATCTTTATGATTCGCCGGCACGGTCGGGTACGCTTGGGCGCAGAAATTGACTTGCGTCGATGTTGTCCATGCCTGAGCAACAGATTGTCTAATGGGCTCGAGCGTAAAATCATCGAGCGCGCTCTCGTTGCTTTTTGTCGCCCAAGCCTGAGCTACCGGCGCTGACAGCAATTCTTCGCACTCAGGTTCGCCAATGAGTAAAAACTGTCGATCCGCGGAGGTCACCAGCTCATGAAGCGTCTTAAAGCGTCGTAACAGAGCGGCGCGTTCTTGGGTGTTTTTGAGAGACTCGCGTATCTTCTTCAATCGAATCAGACCCGCGAGGCCTGCGTATTGGTGATTCATCTGTGCCGTCGGAGACCAGCCACTGCTCGCGGCGCTCATGGCGAGGGAATGCCCTGAACCTGTTATGCTGCTTAGCTTGCGGGTGGTGATTTGTTCGATCAGTTCGGCAATTCTTTGCTCTTCGTCGAAACGCACGCCCTCAATAGTTTCGGCCAGCAATTCGCTGAGGGCCTGACTGTTGGCGCGGAGGCATTTTGAGGAGAACGTTAGGGTACCTTGCACCTGCTGTTCATCGTCTTGATGGCTTTTGATGCTGCTGAAACAGTTTATGCCGCCGCAGATTTGCGCCTGCCAGGCCTGGGTCTGGGCATAGTCGCGCGCGCCAACACCGAGTTCGGTTACGCAACTGGTGTAGAGCGGGAGTATTTCGAGTAATTCTTGCGGCAGCGAAGGCAGCGCATAAACAACCTGCTGATAAGCGAGGCCATTAGTTCCTTGCCCGTAATAACTCAACGGGTCACCGGTTGCGAGAACCCTTACAGTTGGCTGCGGCTCCGATATCGTCGCTGGCACATCTTCTTTACCCACCTTAGGTAAAATTGATGGATCGTCTTCGGCACTTTGGCGTGCTTCCAGCGCGATGCTGCGGGTAACGATGGCGTCTATCTGTTCTGGTGACAGCGCGCCTTTTATCGCGGCGAGCTTTTCGCGCTCGGCGATTTCCTTTCGCTCGGCGAGCTCAAAATCAGGGGTTAAGGTTAGCGTTAAGCGATGCTTATTATCCAACAGCAGCGTCTGGATTAAGTTGGGGATAAAGTCAGGGGACATAACCTCTTCGCGCAGTGTCTCAAGAACCGGATCAATGTCCATTAATTCGATCGGATCACCGCGGTGCATCGCACTGGAAAGGCCTGCAAGAATAAGTTGTAAACCGTATGGGTAACTATCGCCGGCAATTTCGCGGTGGCTAAGCTCAAGCTGATGCAGTGCAGCGAGTACATGCTCTTGGTCTATTCCCTCTTCGACGATTCTCTCGAGAGTACCAATAATCAACGCCTCCACGGCATCACTGGCCTCCGGCTCGCAGCCTTCGAGGCCCGCCATAAAACTCATTTCACGATTCGAATCTTCAAGCCCACACATTGGTGAGGGAGACGATCCCAATTCACTCGTTTCGAGTGCAGCGAGTAGGGGGCTTCCACTGTTATCCATCAAGACAGCGGTAAGCAATTCCGCTTTGAAAAGCTCTTCGCTATTGCTGCTTTTACCGAGCAACCAGCCCAACACAACATGCCCTTGCGGCGCTTCTTGTGGCTCGGCTGCAAAGGTTTCTTCCACTCGAATCGGCGCCGAATAACGGACCTCGTCCAAAATCTCAATTTTCTCATCAAGCAGCTCAAAACGATAAAGGGCAAGCGACTCGATTCTCTCCTGGTGCTCATGCGCTGAGATGTTGCCGAATGTCATGAACACTGCATTACTTGGATGATAATGCGACCGGTAAAACGCAGTGAGTTCTTCATAGCTGAGGCTAGGAATATCTTCCGGCTCTCCGCCACTGTTGTAGTGGTAAGTTGTAGTAGGAAACAAGTGCTTGCTTAGCGTCTGCCAGAGAACGCTATTGGTTGAGCTCATCGCACCCTTCATCTCATTATAAACCACGCCTTTGTATTGAAGGTCGGTTGTTGGGTCGTCGAGCTTGGCAAATTCGAGTCGATGTCCCTCTTGGGCAAAATCTAATTCATCAAGGCGCGAGAAGAAGGCCGCATCTAAATAAACCTCTAAGAGGTTGTTAAAATCCTTCCGGTTCTTGCTGGCGAAAGGGTAGGCGGTCCAGTCGCTGCTCGTAAACGCATTCATGAACGTGTTGAGCGAGCGTCGTATCATCATAAAAAACGGATCGCGAACTGGGTATTTCTCGCTCCCGCACAGTGCAGTGTGCTCGAGAATATGCGCAACGCCCTTTGAATCGCTTGGAACTGTGCGAAAACCAACGAGAAAAACGTTTTCATCGTTGCTGCTCGCGAGGTGATAGTGAGCCGCGCCGGTGACGCGATGCACATAATGCTCCATGGTCAGGTTTAACGAATCGATGCGCTCGCTGCGGAGCCAATCGAAGGCTGAGTGAGCCGCCCCGGTTGGAGTAACTTCAGTAGATCCATCGAGAGGCGGCTGTGTTGGCTTGTTCATAAGGTCTCGCTTTGGTCTTAACGCGCGCTGTGCGCAGTAATTATTCTGTGGTGGGTTGAGCGTCTTATTCTTTGGTTGTACGGTGGCGATTGGGCGCTGGTTTGCTCCGCTTGCCTTAAGTAAAATGCGTCAAGTTGGAGGCCGCTCTAAACTGAATCTGCCAAGCTTGCCCGAGCGGAATTCATTTAACAGGGCTTCTGATGCTTTATGCCAGTCAATACGGTGTCCTGCTTTTATGCAGGCGCGTGCTTTCGCTACTGCTTCCATAACAGACTCTGCATCATTCGCGTCTTGTGGAAGCTCGAATCGGGCAACAAGTCGATCGCGATAATGCAGTAACAATTCCTGTGCAAGAAACCAAGCGATGTCCTCGGCCTCGACAGCGGTGCTGCGTATTGTGCCAGTTGCGGCTAATCGATAAGCGCCAACTTGATCTTCTAATTTAGGCCACATAAGTCCTGGAGTATCGATTAGATGCCAGTGATCATCGAGTCTTACCCGTTGCTGAATTTGGGTGACTGCAGGTTCATTGCCGGTTTTAGCGAGTTTGCGGGCGCAGAAAATGTTGAGCAGTGTTGATTTACCCACGTTGGGAATGCCGCCGATTAGCAGCTGCTGCCGCTCGCCAATTTTGATGTCGTTAGCCAAGAACAGCTTACGCGCGGCTTGAATAATTTGCTCTGCATCGAGCAGCGATTCATGCCCGTTGACCAGACAAACTGATTTCGGCTGCGCGTTAAAGAATTTTGCCCACTGCTCTGTTACGAAAGGCTCAGCGAGGTCAGCTTTATTGAGTATACGAATGCGAGGATGATCAGCGCACAGAGCGGCGAAATGTGGGTTGGAACTCGCCTGAGGAGAACGTGCATCCAAGACTTCAATGACTGCCTGGGTTTTCAGCAGGGTCTTTACAACCTCCTTACTTGCCTTGTGCATATGGCCAGGATACCAATTGAGTGCCATCGTGCTTTCCATCTAAATTAATGTGCGAATTTGCAGCAGTGCAGTGTAGCTATCGATTGCGGTAAACTCCACCGCCTTAGCAGCTATTCTCCGGTTTAGCGGCGGCTCCGCTAGTTTATAGCGTGTCGTTTCGCTATCCTGCGGCTGCAGTGTATCTCCCCTTGTAAAGAGAAAGCGTCTATGTCCGAGACTTTTGTATCAGAAATATCCCCGTCCCTAAATGATGCAGGACCGGTAGCCGCAGCCATGAAGAGTGAACTGGAGACTGCCTTTACCCCTGCCTATTTACGATTTGAAAACGAGAGTAATAATCACGGTGGACCTGCGACGGATTCGCATTTCAAGCTGGTCTTGGTCGCGCCTGAATTCGAAGGGCTGCGCTCAGTGCAACGCCATCAACTAGTGTACAAAGTGCTCGCAAGCTATTTGCAGGCATCGGTGCACGCCTTATCGCTGCATCTGTTTACGCTGTCGGAGTGGGACGCGCGGAACAACGCTGTTGCTGACTCGCCTGCTTGTTTAGGGGGCTCGAAAGGGAGTTAAGCGTAAGCGAGTCGCAAAGAGCGCGTGCACGCCGGCCCCACTGATATCGTAGGTTTTAAGTGATTCAGGGTTTTGGGGCGTCTCGAACAGTGTTTCAGTCTTCATCGCCAGGCTATTGAGTTAGCCATAAGTCGAGTAAACTGGTGCTCATGATCACATCTTCTATTAAACAAGTTATGGCTAGTATCTGGCGTTACGTCAGATCGCCCTATGCCGCTGGCGCAATCTTAATAGCGCTAGGCGCTGGCGCCTCTGCCTTGTTGCTCCAGCAAAATGACATACCTGAACGGCTATCGGCTCCCGCTCGAGTCAGTGCCGTGGCGCCAGCGCTTTCCGTGCTGCCCGATTTCGCCTTAGTGGCAGACGTCGATGCGCGAAAGCAACAGTTCTTTGACTTTCTTGAAGCCTATGTCAATGCTGAAAATGCCCGACTCCTGCAGCGTAGAGAAACGCTCACGATGTTTGCTCGGGTGTTAGCGAACGGCCATAGATTAAGTCCATCCGAGAGAGTGAGTCTTGCCAAATTTGCCATAGATTATCGAGTTGATTTCGATTCTGATAGGGGGCAGCGGGGAGATGCTGCGCTCGTTGAACAATTGCTGCGGCGCGTAGATGCGATTCCCGTGTCCCTTGTGTTGGCTCAGGCCGCCAACGAGTCGGCTTGGGGGACTTCTCGCTTCGCTGTAGACGGCAATAATTTGTTCGGGCAATGGTGTTACGAAGAGGGCTGTGGCTTTGTTCCGCTAGAGCGTGCCGACAAAGCGAGTCACGAAGTCAGGAAATTCAACACGATCGCTGCGGCAGTATCGGCCTACTTTAAAAACCTGAATACGCACACAAGCTACCAGCATTTTCGTCGTATGCGCGCCCGCATGCGCGACCAAGAGAAAAATCTGGATCCTATTCAATTGGCCTATGGTTTAGGCAGTTACTCGCAGCGTGGCGATAATTACATCGACGAGGTCCAGACCATCATTCAACAAAACGACTTGCGGCTCAGAGACGATGGCTAGCGCCTTGCCTGCTTATTGCGGTTTGCTCACGTCGAACCAAGGCTGAGAGAACCAAAAGTACCGAGCCGAGCCGGTATGCGGCGCGGTACAGACATAATTCCAGCGCCTGCCTCGTTGCTTCGCGTTAGTGCTAAG
>ERZ1046568.2771-NODE-2771-length-11053-cov-70.802782_pt1 | contig 11053 bp, 7 predicted proteins | sample MGYA00383092_ERZ1046568 | MGnify/ENA primary metagenome ERZ1046568 (study PRJEB29581, sample SAMEA5548362) | metagenome | biome: marine; feature: coastal; material: water | depth 1 m | study: Short-term variability in the microbial, nano- and picoplankton... | reverse complement strand
AAAGAACAATTAAAACATAACATTCTAAGGTTCTCATGCTTATGATTACATCTATCCCCATCTAAGAAATCTAATACCAATGGAACTCTGAAATCAGTTACCCTTCTTTCTTCAAATCCACAGCTATTACACTTCTCCAACATATACCCATTATTGAGTAATCTCTTCTTTAACTTCCAAACTGGATAGTCAGGAAACATTCCTTTTAAAATATCATCTAAAGAATGTGCCAATGTTCCAGGATTTGTTCCCTTTCTTATACCAATTCCATGTGGATTTTTCAAATCTTCAAATACCCCATACTCCTTAGCGTATTTCTTATAAGTGTTATAAGATACACCTAACATTCTAGCTGCCTCTGCAGCAGAACGTGCTTTTTGTTGTATATCTTTTATCTCAGATTCTAAAAGTGGTTTAGCACCTAAACCTCTCTTTGTCCTTTGTTTTGGAGCTTGTGATAAATCTTTTGTTGGGTCAAAATTAGGGAATAGTGATTCCCCATCTGTAACATCTTCCATTTTTATATACTATTTAAAATATTCCTTCTATGTATATAAATATAGACTAATCCTTTTTTTCTACACCAAACCTAGAGAAACGATACCATAACCTTTCGTGAAGAAAATAAAGTACCATTTTAGTAACTACTTCAATACCTCCAATAGTTAATCCCATCTCCCAACTTCCAGTAACTAGCGCTGATAATACCATTGTATCTATCGTACCTATTACTCTCCAACTTATTGTTTTTGCAATGTGTCTCTTATAGCTTACCATCTTTTTTCATTTGATTACGAATAGATGTTGCTGAAATATCCCCAATCTCTTTTGGTGGTACGTGCTCTATGATATCATATCCTACTCCTCTACCATAGTTGATAGATTCGATATCAGGTATAATGGTTGCAATTACTTTACCCTCTAAGATGAGGTCTTTTAACTCACCTTCATGAACCATTTTTAGAATTTCTTCTGCTGTCCAAGGATTCTTTTCGTCTGGTTCAACATCTCTGATACCTAACCATACTTTATATCCTTCTTTTAATCTTTCATTAATTAACCATAGATGCCCCTTATGAAGTGGTTGCCATCTACCTGCAAAGAATGAATACTTTACTTCTGATGAGGAAGATTCTTTATCTGCCCTCGCTTTTACATTTGCCATTGATTTGATTTAGCGGTTTATAACTTTTGTTTGTCTCTTAAATAAGATACTATTTTTGTGAATGATTGTTTTGGATTATCTTTAGTTGTATCCACATCGAAGAAATCTTTTTGTGGTGCTACATAATCCTTTGAATGAAAGTGGTCTCTTTCTCTTGCTTCAGAGCAATGTACATAAAACTCTTCGAAATTATCTAAACCGATTCTTTCTTTGAATTCTTGTCTTAACCACTCATAGGGTGCTACTAATGATACAACTACATCACAACCTTTGCTGGATAGATATTCAGCTAATAATTGAGCCCTTCTGATGTTGTTGATTCTTCCTTGTTCGGTGTAATCTTTATTAATGGTTAATGCTCTTAAGTCATCACCATCTACGTGAAATACATCCTTTCTCCAATTTCTCTTCTCGGTTTGAAGAAGTTCTACTAACATTTTTCCGAGTACAGTTTTTCCATGTGCTGGTTGACCTGTAAGCCAATAGATATTACCTTTTGCCATAACTTGATTTTAATTGTTACTAATATACGAAATTAATTTGGATTTACCAAACTTATTTTTTCTTTTTCCAACCACCACCGGCTGCCTTATATTTCTTTGCTGCCCAACCATTAGCGTATGCCGATGGATAAACATCGAATTTCTTTTTAGCTTGTGCTTTATAATAAGACCATTTTGATGGGTCTGTTGGTACATTTTCTTCTACGAATAGATTTATTTTTTCATCAATTGATACTGATTCTGAAAATAATCTTTTACCTGTTCTATCTTCTATATGAACAACTGCATCTTTATGTTTGTGATAATTTTTTACTACATTAAATGCAGCAGGAACTTCTGCTGGTGTTTTAATGTTTAATACTTGTTTTATTACCTTTCCATCTTTAACAACAACTAAAGATACAGGATAACTTCCTTTCTTAGCTGCCTTATGAATTACACCTCTTGTTGCTTCAGTCATTGGATTACCACCTAATTTGATGATATCATTATCAATCTTATTTAACTCCTTACCATATCTATCAGCAATCTTACCACCTTCAGGTTCAGCTTCTTGCTCCATATCTCTCATTACTTGAGCTCTCTTCTTTTTGAGTGCTTTAATCTTTGGAGCGTTTTTAAGTGCTTTATAATCAGGATTAATTTTCTTTTCTTTTTCAACCTTCTTAGCAGCATCTTTATTTCTTTTCATTTGAGCTGCTCTAAGTTTAATCATAATTGGGTCATTAATACCCATCTCATTGATTCCCTCATATATTGATTTAAGATACTTAATGAAATCTTTATCATTACTCATCTTTTTAAATTCACTATCTTTGAATACGTTCTTTACGAAATCTCTAACATCTTTTGAATCTTGTCTGATTGCATCTATTAATGACATCATTCCTTCATCTATTGATTCATCAATTGCTTTTGGATATTTAGTTTTATTTGCTAATTGTAAAAGTTTTTTAATATCCGATGGGTTGTTTCTATTGAACTTATCAGCGTTCTTTTTATCTTTGAAGATTGCAGATACCTTTTTACCATTATCATCAATCATAATGATTATACCCTTTTTACCAAAGTGTCTTTCATCAGATATAGATATTCCTTCATTTACTGATTCATCTATTTTGTATTTGTAGATTACATCACTTCTATCTTTTAACTTAGTTTTACTATTTTGTAAATCATAGTTAGGATTTGCAGAAGTTGCTTTAGCAAACTTACCATTCTTTAAGTAGAATGTACCGATACGAGAATTGTTATCATCAGTTACATAGAATACTGCGTTTTTCTTTTTCTTAGATAATGCAACAATATCAGTAAGGTTTTTAGCTTTTATAAAATCACTATATCTTTCGTTTACTACTGATTCGTTTTTAAATGGATTAAACAATCCCCTCTTACTTACTTCTTTTTGAGTAGATGGTGCTGCTTTAGCTTTTGATTGGTGTTTAAATTTAATTGGATTGTATTTTTCTAACTCATCTACATTTACATTACCATCTGCATCAGTTTTAACTTCACCTGATTTATCATCACCAATTCTTACGATACCAACTGTCTTAGTTCGTTTGTTATATACTAAATCATCAACTTTAAATTTACCTTCGTTTACTGATTCTTTTTTGAATCCACTATCTTCTCTATATCCTTTTTTCAAAAGTTCACTTCTAAACTTCTCCAATTCTTTTTTATTTTTAAGAATTTGGATACCATAGAAATCACTACCATCTTTGTGTTTTGATTTTCCATCGTGATAAGATATTGTGTATTTTGCTGAACCAACTCTATCTTGTTGGTAAAATCTTTTCTTTCCTTCGTTCATAGTTTCGTTTGTTGATTCTTTCAATGGGTTCATATTTTTATCAGTAATGATATATGTAGAACCACCACCTGGAATTCCTTTTTGTGTATTTTTTAATCTCTTTACTTCTTTTTCAGCATCTTTAAATGTTCTGAATTGTTTTGGTGGTAATTTTTTATCTTTTTTCAAATCATATCCACCAACTAAAGATTTACCTTTTCCAAGCAAATTTCCTCTACCTTGATGACGAGTAATGTAGTATTTACCTTCGTTTACTGATTCATCCATACCTTTGATTTTCTTTTTCACAATCATTGTGATACCACCTAAATCTTTAGCCCATTTTTCAGCATCTTTCTTATCTGCATATGCAGCAGTTGCTACTGGCTTTACACCTTTCTTTGGTGAATGTAATACAACATAAGCTTCGTTTACTGATTCATTCTTCATAAGTTTATGTGCCATATGAGCCATACTAACAACACCACCCTTAACAAACTTATCTTTATTAGATTGTTGTTTAAGTGCATCATATACTTGAACCATTAGGTTTGCTGAATTCATATCAACTCTTACCTTTCTCTTTGATTTAGTATCAACTACTAAAGAGTTTTGTTTATCTTTTACAATTTTTCTTAATTGAGTAATTACCTCAGGTTCTTTAGCTTCGTTTACTACCGATTCTTTCATATTTGATGTGATTGATTCTGGTGCATTACCCTTTACCCAATTAAATAGTTTGTTTTTCCAAACCTTTTCTGCGTAAATACCACCTTTTTCTTTTTTAAGAGGTAGTGAAAGGAATCCCTTTACATTACCATTTATTACCTTCCCATCTTTATCTTTAAAAAATACAGTATGTTCTGGATTGTTAAGTATAACATCTACTCTACCATTCATTCCCTTTGGTAATGCTTTAGTTACGATACCCCAAATAGTGTTAGAAGCACCTTCATGCGTTTTTAAAAGGATATCTTCAGGCACCATTCTTGCTCTGTTCTTATTATTATACATAGCAGTTACATAGTTTGTAAGTACCCAAGTTAAATGAACGTTTTCTGATTTGTATCCTACTTGTTTTAATTTAGGAAGTATTGAAGTGATATCAGTTATATCTTTTGCAGTAATATCAAATAATATATTTGGAAGAGTTTCAGGATTATTTTTACCTAATAGAAGTTTTTCTAAACTAGCATCTTTAATACCAATTGCCTTTACTAAGATATGTAATGCATATACATGGTCTGGGTTCTTTAGATTAAAGTTTTGTAATTTATACCCATCCTTTTCAATTTTTCTGATTAAATCTAAATCTTTAAGTTTGATATTTCTACCATACTTTTTTAGGATACCTCTAATATCCAATTTACCTAATCTATTTAAGATTTGAAGTTGTTTCTTCATTTCATCCACATCTCTAATTTTGAAAGATGCCGAATCTAAAAAGTTACTAATAGCAAATCCTTTTCCACTACCAGCTCCACCAGCAATAAAAACGATTTGTCCATATGGTTTTCTATTACCATATGTTATTAACTTTTCGTTTAGAATATCTTCTGTTATTTCTTCAAATACCATATCTTCGTTTTTCTTTTTACCAGCACAATGAGCCTTTTGACTGAAACCCTTTGGGTTATTACAATCTATTGATTTCTTATACTTCTTACTCCAACCCATTTACTCTATAAATATATATAAAAAACTTAAAAAATTGTTATTTTGTTGTTAGTTTAATACCATTTTGTAAAAATCCCGATGGAACGTTTTTTAAAATAGTTGGTGTATCGGCATTATGCTTATTATGTAATATCTTAGTAACCCCTCCTAATAAACTTCTTCTATCCGTCCAATCATTGTTAGTACCAGATGTATATAAGGTAGTATCACCACTACCATTGGTTAATGATTGTTTTATAGAATATGGTGTTGCTAACGGATTTGCTTGTAATAATAATGCAGCCATTCCTGCTACTTGAGGTGCTGCCATTGATGTTCCACTTATATTACATTGACGATAATTGTTATCAAAGTAATATGCTGAATCACTAAATTTGTTTGTATTGGATGTACAACTCATAATATTAGTACCTGCTGCATAAATATCAACTGCAGGACCACATTCTGATGAAAATGCTTTCTGGTCTTTATTAGAACCATCACCATTTGTTGCTGAGTTTAAAGATGAATCTAAGTTACCTACTAAAATAGCTCCATCTGCATTTGGAGATGAACCTCTATGATAATATTGAGGAGTTCCATTTGATGTGTAATAGTTATCGTAATCAGGCCCACCAGGTACATCACATTTATTACCTCTATTTCCAGCTGCAATAGTTACATGAATACCAGCATCTATCATTTCCTCTACATCAGTATCAACTGATAATATTCTTAAATTGGCTGCATATGTTGATACATCATATATGTTATAGTTTAATCCGAAATCATCTTCTCTTTTGGTTGATGTATCTATATCAGTTCCAGTATATGATGTTCCTCTATAATTTATAGCTGTTAGAGATGCATTAGTATAAGTTGTAAGATATCCCCAACTCATATTAACCACAGTTGGATTAGGTACACCAGTTTCTGGGTTATCTACTTTATTATTATGCCATCCTTTAATTACATCAAAACAATCAGTTGTTGCAATACCAGTACTACCATCAGTAGAACCTTCTAAACCATTTACTTTTACAAAGTAAACATTGGCGTTTTTTGCAACACCATAATTTAATCCAGCTGCTATCCCTGCACAATGAGTACCATGTCCATCTAAATCTCTATTGTGATTTGTATTTTGTGTTCCAGTTACACCACTTAGGGAATACCAATCAATAGTTACAGTTCTCTCAACACCATCAGTACCTTTAAATTCTGAATGTGCGAATTCAACACCACTATCTTGAATTACGATATCAACATTAGAACCATCTAATGTATATGTGTAATCTTCTGAAGTTGATGAACTACCACCATAATTGTTAGTTTTGGATTTATGTCTTATTAATCCCCAATTTAAAAAATCACCACTATCGGAAGTGGTTTTAGTAAAATTTCCAGTTTGAGTTGCTCTGTGTTCTATAATGATATCATCTCTGAATTCAGGCGGTATCTCTACTCCTTTAACTCTGCTATCATTTCTCAGAGTTGTTACCTCTTCAGCTGATAAAGTGTACCATGCTTGTCTTGGGGAATTTGGTCTTAGATTTGGAGAATCAACTCTACGATTGGGAATGTGTAAAGTACCACCATCATCTGATAGTTCCATATCATCCCAAAAGGATTGGTAGTCAACACCCTTATGTAATATAACGTTATACGTTTCCATTTATCTATATTTATTAAGATGTGAATGAAATTCCCTTCCATACACTACCATCCCAAAAGTAAGGTCTTAATTGTCCAGCACTTTCACTTACAATCATTGAACCATCTTGCGGGTTAGATGGGTTAGTTGTTCTTTGAGGTAATACCAATACATCTGAAATAGTTACATCAATACTCGAACTTAACAACATTGAACCAGATGAAAGTAAATTAATATTATTAGATTCAATAGTTGAATTTAAATTATTAAGTGTTGTATAAACAGGATTTCCTAAATTTAATGTACCATTTACGGTCATATCATTAGTTACCGAACCAGTTCCCATTGTTATAGTACCAGTAGTTGTTATATTATCTGCTACTCCAATTACATCTGCAAATGAAGCAAAATCTAAATTACCAGCACCATCAGTTTTCAGTACCTGATTTATTGTACCATCTGATTGTGGGAATTCTATTGCTGAGTTAATATTTAGTGCATCAGTTTCAACTCTTCCATATGAACCAGTATCATTACCTGCTCCAGTTAAAGAAGTATTGTAAACTATTTCATTTGCTATTATCTTATTAACATTTAATGTTTTAACATCTCCAGCGGTATATGTAAAATCATTTGAACTACTCATTTCAGCAAGTGAATCATGAAAGTAAACACTTCCTACGGATGCTGATGGTAAAAATTGTGCTGATGATGAAATTAGTTCATTACCTACTCCTACAATTTGTTCAGAAGCAGATACTAATCCACTCGGTGCACCTATTATAGTGTCCCATTCTACTGAAGTAACAGTACCAGCAGTTAGTGAATACCAACTACCTGTTTGGTTTACGATTCTATATCCAAAGAAATCATTATCATCAGAACTAAAAACCATATCACCTTCAGCTAATGTGAATGATGCAGTATCAGCAGCTGCGAAAGGATTCAATCTCATAGGAGAATCCGTTACTACTACTGCGTTTGATGCTGATAAGTTAATATTAGTTGATGAGTATAATGTTGGTGTACCAGAAGTACCAACTGAAATAGATTCTGCGGTTATTGCCCCAGAAGCAGATATTGTACTATCAAATATAGCAGGTGGTCCTACTAAGAAGTTACCAGTTCCATCTTCAATAGATGCTGAGAAAGAACCTGAATTTATTTTTTGTCCATCCACACCTCCATCAATTGAAGATGCAGGTATATCAGTTAATCCAGCACCACTACCACTAAACCAACTTCCACTTGCAATGATTGCATAACCACCACTTACAATTAGATTAGTACCTTCGGTTAAGTTTACATTAAAGTTTCCAGCTCCAACTGTTGATGTAATACCTGCAATATTATCTACTGTTATATCATTATCCCCATCTATAAGTTGGGTTGTTGAACTAAGTCCTACAACTGCTGTGGCAGGTATGTTACTTAATTGAGCACCACTACCACTAAATGAACCTTGGTTAAGTAAAATACTTCCCGTTACTTCAATATCTTGTGTAAATTTTTGTTTTGCTAAAAATGTATTTATATCATTTAAATTTACTCCACTATCTATACCATCTATTTGAGATTGTAGAGATGAAGTTGCATTACCAAATACTGCATTACTAGGGAATCCTAAGTTTTCTATTTGTACCGATGAAGAAACAGTTCCAGATGGAACACTTCCACCTCCACCACCAGAACCAGAATTTACTCCAAGTGTATTGATAATTGATGTTACACTATTGACAGTTGCAAATTTGTTAATAGTACCTTCAGTTATACCATCCGTGTCAAATCCAGCGAAATTAGCTGCAGAAAGTTGAACTTGATTTGATGATGAAAATGCACCAACTGTGTTAATATTTTCTATCGTTTGTGCAGATGAGGAAACAGTTCCAGATGGAACACTTCCACCTCCACCGCCACCACCTATTCTAGATGCGAATGAAGCAGAATCAATATTATAGGTAGGAACTGATAATTTACCATCTACATCAGTTTGTGATGCTAAACTTTCTCCAGATAAATCTATTGTGTTTGAAAATGCACTACCTACACCTGTAAATGTTAAAGTTGAACCAGCGAAAGTTACGTTAGATACATAATCGTTACTACCTCCACCACCTTCACCACCAGCACCAAAGCCGGCTGAAGCTGCAGAAGATGAAACTGCATCATCGAAATCACTAATATCGGTAGATGCTATGGAACCAGATAATATTGTACTACCACGTAAATTACTTATTGTTTGTGCAGATGAAGAAACAGTTCCATTTGGAATACTAACACCACCACCACCTCCGGCACCAAATCCACTTGATGCAGCTGATGCTGATATTTGTTGTGATGATGAAATCACATTTTCTATATCTAATCTTTCTTTAATTCCAATAACATAACCAGTAGTATCTGTTAAATTAACATCTGATGAATCTGTAAAAACACCAGCAGTTGATAATCTAGCATCAACTTTAGCATTTGTAAAGTATTCATTAGTTCCTTCTGAAATATCTGTTGTTGATAATGCACTAATTGTAGAGTTAACGTTTCCTATTTGAGTAGCTAATTCACTATCCGTTGCCAAATCATCTGTAAGGTATGATTGTAAAGATGATAAACTTGCTTTTTTAGTAGTTCCACCATCCAGAACAGGAACAATCGTAGTATCACTAAGTGAACCCGAAGTTAATTCTACTAATTCTGATATTTTAATATTGTCTGCCATACCTTAATAAATATCTTTTATCTTTTTTTCTTTTTCTTTTTACTAGGAATTTCTATTTCATTTTGCTTCATCACCTCAATTTCTTGCTTTCTGATAGCTACTTGTTTTTCTCTTCTCCTAACAGTTGTAGGTTTGGTGTACTCTTGTCTATCTTTATATTCGAAGATATGACCAGAATTCATAACTGCCCTTTTAAATATTTTAAGGGCTCTATTTATATCACCTTTCCTAACTTTTACCGTAACTATGGGTTTACTCATTTATATAACGTTATGCTCCTGTTTTTGAAAAAGTTGGAGTCTTTCCTTTTGTTCTATTACCACCCTTTTTAGAATCACCAGCTTTCTTTTGGTCAGCACGTTTTCTATTAACAAATGATGCTCTACCTTTAGGTCCTAACTTAGCTGCTTTCTCTTTTGATAAACAAGCTGCATAAGCATCTCCCTTTTCTCCATCTCCACATTTACCTAACTTCTTACCAGTAGAACTGTATCTATCCCATCCACCACCTTTGGTAGAACCAGTCTTTCCTTTACCGAACCACTTTCGTAAATCTTCGTTTTGTGTTACACCTTCTCTAACTCTGAATGGTATGTTATGTTGTTTCCAAAATTGATTTAATGTTCTTATTAAATCATTAATGGTTGATTTTAGTTTTTCTTTGTTTTGTGGTGTTGTTGTATTCCACATTTTAGATGGTATCATTCCCTTCAAATAATTTTTTATAGGAAATACACCAATTTCAGTTATAGTACTATCTTCTGACAATGCTTTCATGCCGTTTTTAGTTCTAACGAAATTTAATTTCTTTATAATCTCTTTTTGTTTTTGAGATTTTGGCATTGCCTTTAATGCCATAGTTGTTAACTTATATATCAGAGTTCTATCTTGAGAAGATAATTCTTCTTTAACAACAGATTCAGGAACACAATTAGGAACCATCTTTCCGTTCTTCATTTTACCTCCAACTTGCTTGTATCCTTTCCAGCAATCTTCGTTTAATATATCAGTTAACTTAATCATATACTATAAATATAAGTTTTTTAATGTTTAATGTGTTGAACTCTCCACTTCACATCCTTACCCCTTAACATCTTCTTCATAGTGTTCACATTTTTAATGGAATCATCAGCGAAGTAAACATCATCGTAACCTTCATTATCAATCTTATCTTCAATCCAATTTGATTTATCTTTAGGATTATTAGATTGTAAACCAATCACTGGAATCTTTTGATTAATTCCGATATCTTTAAGATATCTCTGAACATGCTTATCTACTGCTTGAGGTCTTGCCGTAAGAATGAATACACCCTCACCTTTATTCTTATTAATTATTCTTTTGAGTATTTTGGTAATTCGTTTTAGTTCTTTTGGTTCTTGAACTGAGTAGAAATCTCTGAAATCATATTCTTCACCTGGCTTTTCACTATATACAGCAAATTCACCTGGTGTTAATTTCTTTTCCTTACCATCTATCGTTTTAACGTATATAAAAGAATTAGTGAAAACAAGTGTATCATCAAAATCAAATACTCTTAGTTTCTTTGATTCATTGAATAAAC
>ERZ1046568.2770-NODE-2770-length-11054-cov-10.040640_pt1 | contig 11054 bp, 11 predicted proteins | sample MGYA00383092_ERZ1046568 | MGnify/ENA primary metagenome ERZ1046568 (study PRJEB29581, sample SAMEA5548362) | metagenome | biome: marine; feature: coastal; material: water | depth 1 m | study: Short-term variability in the microbial, nano- and picoplankton... | reverse complement strand
TGTAAGCCTTTTAGAAGGTTTAACAACTGGTTAGAGCCTATAAAAAAAGCCCTCACATTGCTGTGAAGGCTTCTAATTTTCGCTCCTCTTCTTGGGCTCGAACCAAGGACCCTCTGATTAACAGTCAGATGCTCTAACCAACTGAGCTAAAGAGGAATTTCATATAGAAAAATAAAGACTACTGTCTCTAGCGATGCCCAATATCAAGGTGTTTAAAACACTAATGATTGTTAGGCGGGTGCAAATATAAATTAATTTTTTATCTGCAACAACTACTTTTTTTGTTTTTTTTAGCCTCCAAAGAAGTATCTATAGATATCATTCCCGTTGGCAAATAAAACCAGGGCAATAAGCAAGAAAAACCCAGCCATTTGGGCATACTCCATAAATTTATCATTGGGCTTACGGCCACTAATCATTTCGTATAATAAAAACATCACGTGTCCACCATCTAAGGCCGGGATCGGCAAGATATTCATAAAGGCTAATATAATAGATATAAGGGCTGTTGTTTGCCAAAAACTAGTCCAGTCCCAGGTGTCTGGAAACAAGCCTCCAATAGCTCCAAAACCACCAACCTGTGAGGCTCCTTTTTGGGTAAACACATACTTAAATTGTGTTATGTAATCTTTCAAGACGTCCATGCCGTACCCAACACCTCCGGTGATACTCTCTCCCAGTGTGTACTCTTTGCGTATGGAGGTGCTATAAGGCATAAGCCCTATTTGTCCTGTCTCATTTGGGGTGGCTTTTAAAGTAAGCTGCGCTCCATCACGTGATATTAAAAATACATTTTCATTCTGCCCATTTTCTTTTACAAGCTTTTGGAACTCATGCCAAAAAACAATGGGTGTTCCGTTTACCGCCAGTATAGTGTCGTCTAGTTTAAATCCTGCAGCCGCAGCTGGAAAGCTCTCATCACCAATCACGCCCATTACAGGGGCTACTCTTTGGGTAAAGGGTCTTAGTACATCATTTTCAAACATCAGGGTGCCAATATCCTCAGGCATTTCTATGGTTTGCTTTTCTCCAGTAGCATGCAATACCTCAATGGTATTAACATCACGTAAAAATAAATGTTTATTGATTGCTGTTACATTTTCAAAGGCGGCACCATTTACAGATAAAATCTTATCTCCATCCTGGAAACCGTAGCCTTTAAAAGACTCGTGCACTGCAAAACCATTTGGTAGCTGCTCGTTGGTTGTAATGTCTTGCCCATAGAAATTTAAAATTCCCATGTAAATCACAAATCCAACAATAATGTTTACGGTAACCCCTCCTAGCATAATAATTAGTCGCTGCCATGCTGGTTTTGATCTAAACTCCCAGGGCTGAGGTGGCAAGGCCATTTGCTCCTTGTCCATGCTCTCGTCAATCATGCCAGATATCTTAACATAACCCCCTAGTGGCAACCACCCAATACCATATACCGTATCTCCTATTTTTTTACTGAAAAGCGCAAACTTTACATCAAAGAACAAGAAAAATTTCTCTACCCTGGTTTTAAATAGTTTGGCGGGTATAAAGTGCCCTAGTTCATGAAGAACGATTAAAAAAGACAGACTTAGTAATAATTGTATCGCTTTAACGAAAAATGGACTCATAGCTTAATAAAATAGATTGTTATTTTCTGGTTTATTTCTCCAAAACCAGACCAAAAAAACAGCGCAGACTTTTGTAAAACATCTAGCCTTGCTATTGGCCACAAAAGTAACCTATTATATAGTGCAAAAAAAATGTTGTTTTTAGAGATGTTATAGCGCTAAAATAGGATTAGTCAACCCAGTTTTTATCATTTTTAGGTCGTATTTTTGTAGCCTATTTATTATCAAGGCTTATGCTACACTTTTTTTCTAAATATAAACTACTCGCTATTGTTTTAATGGGACTATCTGTGGTTATCGTTTCTATTATTTACAGTGTCCTTACCCCCCTAGAGGTACTGCCAATATACCAGCCCTCCCAGGTAAGCGCAACCCTAGTTGCCCAAGATATTAGACATCAAAAAAAATACCACACCATAGCAAATTTTAGCCTAACCAATCAAAATGGGCAAACCGTAACACAAGATACCTACAAGGGTAAAATTTATGTAGCAGACTTCTTCTTTACCACCTGCCAAACCATTTGCCCTGTAATGACCAGCAATATGCTAGAGCTGCAAGATAAACTTCAAGACAACCCTGAAGTATTACTTCTCTCCCATACCGTAATGCCAGAGATTGATAGCGTAGCTCAGCTCAAAAAATACGCTATTCAAAAAAAGGTAAACCTCACAAAATGGAACTTAGTTACGGGCAGTAAACAAGAAATTTACAACCTTGCTAGAAAACAATACCTGGTAGCCAAAGAAAACCCTGATGATCCTCTGGGGCTAGTACACACAGAAAATTTTGTTTTAATTGATACCCAAAAAAGAATCCGTGGCTTTTATGATGGCACACAGGCCCAAGAGATGGACCGTATCTTGCATGATATTGGAGTGCTACAAAACCAAGGAAAAAAATCTATCTTTTTTGGTCTAGTTAATTATTAACCCCACTACAAATCCATATTTACGTTAAAATTTCACAATACATCCTTTAAAGCTTTGCAGGAAGGTTTCAAATAATTATTTTTGCTTGTTTAAAATCAATCTAAATAAAAATGGCTACCATTGCATCACTAAAACAAGGACAGCGCGGTATTATCAAAGAGTTCTCTGTTGATACGGTACCCTTAAAGCTCCTAGAAATGGGCTGTTTACCTGGTAATGAGGTGGCTCTTGTACAAACAGCACCATTTCAAGACCCAATGTATCTTACTGTAAATGGATCACATCTGGCCGTTAGAAAAGAGACAGCGGCGCAAATTCAGATTGAAATTATTACAGAGCAAACAGGCTCCCTTGAGCGAAACTAGAACATGGCAAAACAGTTTAACGTTGCACTAATTGGAAATCCTAATACAGGAAAAACCTCTGTATTTAATAGACTCACTGGGCTAAACCAGCAAGTGGGGAACTATCCTGGAATTACCGTTGAGAAAAAGCAAGGCATCTGCAGGCTAGAGCGTGGTGTAAAAGCCCATGTGCTAGATTTGCCAGGAACTTATAGCTTAAACGCCTCTTCTTTAGATGAAAATGTAGTTATTGAACTGCTGCTAAATAAAAATGACAAGGATTTTCCAGATGTTGCTGTTGTGGTTTCAGACATTGAAAATCTAAAAAGAAATTTACTGCTCTTTACTCAAATTAAAGATTTAGGAATCCCTACCATATTGGTTATTAACATGGCAGATCGCATGAAGCGCAAAGCCATTACTCTAGATATTAAAGCACTAGAGAAAAGCCTTGAAACAAAAATAGCCCTTATTAGTTCTAGAGAAAACGAAGGGTTTGAAGAATTAAAAGACCTTATTGCCAATTACAAAAACCTCTCTGTTACTCCTTGTTTAAATGCCTCTAGCATTGCGCCAGAATATTTTGACAGGCTCAGAAAAACATTCCCAAACCAGGACCTCTACAAACTCTGGCTAGTTATAACCCAAGATGTAAATTTTGGAAAACTAGACAGGAATGAGCTAAAAGGGGTCGCTAGCTTTAAAACAGAAAGTATTAGCAACCTTAAAAGGTTACAACAAAAAGAGACCATAAAGCGATACCAGTTTATAAATCAAGTTTTAAAACAAACCCTTATTGTAGATAAGGCAAGTGCCAAAGATTTTAGGAGCGTCTTGGATCGTGTATTAATGCATAAGTTTTGGGGCTATGTTATTTTCTTAGGGGTTTTATTGCTGATTTTTCAGGCCATTTTTGACTGGAGCAGCTACCCTATGGATTTTATAGATAGCACTTTTGCCTCTCTGGGTGAGTGGGCAAAAAATACGCTACCTGCTGGAGATTTTACCAACTTAATTGCCGAGGGTATTATTCCTGGTTTGGGTGGTATTATTATTTTCATACCACAAATTGCCTTTTTGTTTTTCTTTATATCTATTCTAGAAGAAAGTGGCTACATGAGTAGAGTGGTGTTTTTAATGGATCGTGTCATGCGCCGTTTCGGCTTAAGTGGTAAGAGTGTTGTTCCTCTTATTGCTGGAACCGCTTGTGCTATCCCGGCAATTATGGCCACCCGTAATATAGAGAACTGGAAAGAGAGACTCATCACCATCTTAGTAACACCCTTTACCACCTGTTCTGCAAGGCTTCCTGTGTATCTTATCATCATTGCCTTGGTCATACCAGAGCAGCGCGTGTTGGGTATCTTTAGCCTGCAAGCACTTACTTTAATGTTTATGTATTTGTTAGGTTTTGGAGCGGCAATTATATCTGCATGGATGCTAGATAAAGTATTACAAATACGCAGCAAAACATTTTTTGTAATAGAAATGCCAAATTATAAATTACCGCTGTTTAAAAATGTAGGTATTACCGTGGTAGAAAAAACAAAATCATTTGTCCTTGGTGCCGGTAAAATCATTCTAGCGATCTCTATAATACTATGGGTATTGGCATCATACGGCCCAGGAGATTTTAACAATGCCCAGGCCATTATACAGCAACAAAACCTAGAAACGCCTATTTCACAAAATGAGCTAGAAACAGAAATAGCGGCATTTAAACTAGAACATAGCTATATTGGTCATGCTGGTAAATTTATTGAGCCTGCGGTAAAACCACTGGGGTATGACTGGAAAATAGGCATAGCCCTGATAAGCTCTTTTGCCGCAAGAGAGGTTTTTGTAGGAACCCTTGCCACTATTTATAGTGTTGGAAACGATGACGTAGAAACCATCAAAAACAGAATGGCCGCAGAAACCAACGTAAAAACGGGCAAGCCCCTTTTTAATTTTGCTAGTGGTGTATCTCTGTTGCTTTTTTATGCTTTTGCTATGCAGTGTATGAGTACCCTGGCAGTGGTAAAGCGTGAAACAAATAGTTGGAAATGGCCTATGTGGCAATTAATAATAATGACTGCTATTGCATACATCACGGCGCTAGGGGCATATCAATGGTTTAAATAATTAACAATGCAAGAACTATTTGTACTTTTTACATTTTTACTAGCAGCAGGTTATTTGTTAAATAAGTTTGTGTGGTCTGGTATTGTAGCAAAAAAGAAAAAAACTGTTGGCACCCTTGACGGCGGTAATACCAAATGCGGAAATGATAATTGTGGATGCCATTAGAAAGCAGGTGCTACTCTAGTGTTTTAATTCGGGATTTCATTAGTAGAAACCTGTAATTGATATTCTAATTCTTTGCCACTAGAATCCTCAGGATAGGGGAGTAATTTCAGGGCTGTAAAAACAATATCCTTTGTTGTTGTAATCCTTGTTTTACTCTGGTTTTGAAAAACTACCGTGAGTTCTTTGGGAGCTTGTGCGGCTACGCTAACAAGAATTTTCACTACCGCTTTACCGGCCCAAATACAGGTTGTATTTCTAGGACATCTAGAATCTTCTAAAACAGCAACCAGAGTTATAGAAACCCCTTCTTGGGTAATTGTCTTGCCAAGGGGTACCATAAAAGTAGTAGCGGCTGGATCTTGTTTTTGAGCCAATGCTTGACAAGAAAAAATAATACTTGCGATGCTGAGAATAAATAGTAACTTTTTCATAGGTGTGGTGGTTTTAAAAAACAATTAACCCCTAAATAAAAAGAAGTCGTCCTTTAGGTGTTCTATTTTATCGTCTTTATTTGTAATGATATACTCCAGGGCAGTTTGGGTGAAACTAAGCCCCTTTTGGGTCAAAGAAATAACCTCATCGGTAATGGTAATCAGGTTATTATCTAGGGCTAGCCTTACAACTGTATTTGCTTTTACTTGTTGCCAATTAATGTGCTCTCGCAAATGATTAATATGCCTTTCTTGTGTTTCTTGGTGGTTATTAAGATGCAGTAAAAAGGTAAGTAGCGATACCTCTGTACGCTGTTGTTTTTGACGATACATGACAGACAACATTCCTTTATTGGGAGCAAAAAAGTACACAAGTAAAAACACCAAACCAAGTACTGTTGTTATAGACCCCGCAATAGAGGCGTCAAGCCAGTGCGCTAACCAATAGCCGCTAATGGCGGCAAAAACTCCAAAACATACAGAGAGCCACAGCATTTTTTTTAAATCTGCAGTAAGCAAATACGCAGCGGCGGCAGGAGCAATCATAAGGGCAACCACCAGTATAGCGCCTACAGCGTCAAAAGCACCAACAACTGTAATAGAAGATACAGACATTAGCCCGTAATGCAAAATAGCCGGAGAAAAACCCAGGGCAGAAGAGAGGCCAACATCAAATGTGCTTACTTTTAATTCCTTAAAAAACAAATACAACAGCAGCAACGTAGTAAGTAAAATAACACCCATAATCCAGGCTGCTTTTGGTCCAAGATCTGCTCCAAATAGTAGCAACCTATCAAAGGGAGCAAAAGCTAGCTCGCCAAGTAATACAGCGTCTACATCTAGATGAATATCATTGGCGTTTTTAGCAATTAATAACACCCCAATACTAAAAAGCGCAGGAAAAACAAGACCAATAGCAGTATCTTCTTTTACAAGGCCTGTTTTTTGGATGCGCTCCACCAAAACCACTGTAATAATTCCAGTACCGGCTGCTAAAATAATTAACACTGGAGAGTTAAGATCCTGGGTTATAAAAAACCCTAAAACAATTCCTGGCAAGATAGAGTGGCTTATAGCATCACTAATTAAAGCCATTTTACGCAGTACCAAAAACACCCCTGGAATAGCGCAAGCAGCTGCAACCAAGGCGGCAATAAGCTGTATTTCTATTTGAGGGTTACTCATGTTGTGGTTGTTGATTAAAAAGATTTTGAGCTTCAGCAAAGCCTTTTGAGGTGAGAGACCACTGTTGTTTATTGAGGAGTATCCACTGGTTCTGTTCCATTTTACGCAATGATTTTTTAGTAAACCCTTGAAAATTATTTAATATCCTTATGGTATGAGGGTGGTCAATGTTTTCATGAGTTTGAGCAATGCCATACATAAACTGTAGGGTTTTTTTAAGCTGTAAATCACGCCTATTTTTTAGGAGCCTTATTTGTTTAAATAACAGCCCTCTTGTGGGAGAAAAAACAAAAGAAACGACCACAAAAAAACTAGCCACCAATACAATAACAGGCCCTGTAGAGAGATTGTTTTGTGTAGCACTAATAGCGGTGCCAAATACTCCAGAAAAACCTCCTATTAACGCGGCAAGAATCACCATCGTAGCTAAGGTGTTTGTCCATTGCCGTGCAGCGGCTGCAGGTGCTAATAGCATAGCGCTCATTAAAACCACTCCTACTGTTTGAAGTCCAATTACAATTGCTAAAACAATAAAAAAAGTAATTAAAATGTCTATAAATTTTGTGTTAAACCCTAAGGTTTTGGTGTAGTCTTGGTCAAAAAGCAGTAGTTTAAATTCTTTCCAAAACAACAGCACTACCAAAAGGGCGATGCCTGTAACAATTACCATAAGCTGCACATCACTCGTTACTAAGGTCGCTGCTTGGCCAAATAAATACTTGTCTAGCCCTGCTTGATTTGCGTTGGGTTGTTTTTGTATATAGGTAAGTAGCATCATACCAAATCCAAAAAAAAGTGACAAAATAAGCCCTAAAGCAGTATCACTTTTTAAGTGAGTTTTGGATATCATTCCACGAATCCAGAAGGCGCCAATTAAACCACTTACCAGAGCTCCCAAAAGTAAAATATTGGTGTCTTTAGCCCCGGTTATTAAAAAGGCAACAGCAATCCCAGGCAAGGCAGCATGAGAAATAGCGTCTCCCAACAAACTTTGTTTTCTCAAAACAGCAAAGCTCCCCAGCATACCACAAATAATACCCAATACGGCCGTCCCAAGGCTAATGTTGCGTAGTGTGTAGTCTGTAAATAACAGATCAAAATACTCGGTGATGCTCATTGGGCTTATTTATTTACGGCAACTTTATAATTAATCCCATAGGTCTTGGTTAAGTTATCATCATTGAAAATATCTTTTACCGCTCCAGTGGCAATTTTCTTTACATTTAAAAACGTAACCCAATCAAAATATTCTGGAACTGTTTGTAAATCATGATGAACAACCACAACTGTTTTCCCTGCTTTTCGAAGCTCTTTTAAAATATTTATGATTGCTATTTCTGTGGAAGCATCAACCCCTTGAAAGGGTTCATCCATAAAATAAATAGATGCGTTTTGCACCAATGCTCTTGCCAAAAAAATACGCTGTTGTTGCCCGCCGCTTAGCTGGCTAATTTGTCTGCTTTTAAAAGAGAGCATATCTACTTTTTCTAGAGCTTCTAGAGCTGCCTTTTTTTGCTTTTGCCCTGGTCTTTTAATCCAGCCCAAACTGCCATAGGTTCCCATCATTACCACGTCTAGTGCTGTGGTAGGGAAGTCCCAATCTACACTTCCTTTTTGAGGCACATAGGCAACTAGTTTTCGTTGTTTTTTATAAGGTTTCCCGAAGATAGCCACGCTACCTGCAATGGGATCTATTATGCCTAAAACAGCCTTTATTAGGGTAGATTTTCCTGCACCATTAGGCCCAACAATTGCCATTAAAACCCCTTGTGGAATCACCAAATCTATATCCCACAAAACGGGCTTATAATTATAGGCTACGGTTAAGTCATCTACTTGTATGGCAATTTTTTGTGTCATATATTATTGTAAGGCGTTAACAATAGTCTTTACGTTATACAGAAACATTCCTATATAAGTTCCCTCTACAGAACCCGTATCTCCAAGAGCATCACTATACAAAGAGCCGCCAATGGAAACCTGATGGCCTTTTGACAGCACTGCTGCCTCTAATGCTTCTATGGTTCTTCTTGGCACAGAGCTTTCAATAAATACAGCTTTCACCTTATTTTTTATGATGTATTCAGAGAGCTGCTGCACGTCTTGTACACCAGCCTCGGTAGCAGTAGAAAGTCCTTGAAGCCCAACTACTTTAAAGCCGTAGGCCTTCCCAAAATAATTAAACGCATCATGAGCCGTAACCAAAATTCTCTTCTCTGGCGCAAGGGTAGCAATCGTGTTTACAACCCTTGTTTGTAAAAGATCTAATTCTTGCTGAAATGCGATGTTATTTGCCGTATAACTCCCTGCGTTTTTTGGATCTTTATCTGATAAAACACTCGTTACTTTGTCTGAGAACTCCTTAAAATATTGGATGTTAAACCACACATGAGGATCATAATTAGAGGCAAAATAGTCTGAGCCAATCAAGCCGTCTTTTGCTAAAAATTCTCCCAAGGCTACGGTTGTTTTTTGAGCTTCCATTTTTTCAAAAACCTCCACCAGTTTTCCTTCTAGATGCAATCCGTTATAAAAAATAACATCTGCATTAAATAGTTTCGAAACATCACCTTCACTTGCTTTGTATAAGTGAGGATCTACTCCAGCTCCCATTAACCCTTGTATGTTAATAAGATCACCACCTATGTTTTTTACTAGGTCGGTAAGCATCGATGTGGTAACCACAACATTGAGTTTACCGTTGCCTTGTTTATTGTTTTTACATCCTAAAACAATTATTACTGCTAGTATTGTTATCGCTCTTTTTGTCATCATTTATTTAAATATTCTATAGCTAAATCCTGCGCTTAATAAAAAATCTTGCCCTTCAGTAATGCTTGTTCCCAGGGTAGCGTCTAACTGTAAATTAGGCAATACTAAATAGGTTAAACCTGCATCCCAATAATGATTTGATTTGTTTTTTTCTGGCAAATCACCATACAACTCGGCATAAAAACCAAAGCAATCTGTAATGCTGTAACCGTATGCAAGGGTATAAATATATGCCGCTCCAAGGCTATCTGCTTCCCACTGTGCGCCTACATTATATGCTATACTAGAAGTGTCTGAAAGAGTGTGGTCAAAAGCAAATCTAAAATCAATACTTGTGTTTTGTGGTTTAAAATCTTCGCTGGCGGTAAATGGTAAAAAGAGATGACCAATAAGACCAATGGTTGGTAGCCATCCTTTTTCTTGAGCAATGTTTACTTTCACTCCAAATAGTAAGGGAGATAGTCCACTTTGTACAACAGCCTGTTGATCTGTAGTAGTTTTATTACGCTGCTCAAGCGCATTCCAGCCCAGCCTAAGTTCTAGATTTTCTAATACACCAAACCTAAGTAGTGTGGTGTTGTATGTTAGGGTTTGTGTTTGTAAAACATCCCCTTCAAAACTAGTAAATAAGGCGCCTGCCTCTATCTGTAAGGCTCCTTGTGGAACCACACTAGGGGCCTCTGTAGCGTCTGGTCTGTCTGTAATTAACTCAGGCCTTTCTTGCTGCGCTAATACGGGCAACAATACCAGCATCATTAAAAGGGGTAACACTATTTGTTTCATTGTTTGTGAAAAATTATTTGGGTGATTATGTTGTTTGTACATATAAGTTATCAGCTATTTTTTTGGACACGAAAAATTGATCTCTTCCTACTTCAATGACCATAGAGCCATCAAAAAATTCTTTTCCTAAGACATTGATCTTGGTGCCAATACTTATCTTTTTTTTATCTAAATATTGTAAATACTCTGGGCTAGATTCTTTTACACCCACACAAACACCAAATTGGCTTTTGTTTAGTTGAGAAAGCAACTTTTTTTCTGTTTTTATGAAGTTTCCGTGCTCATCTGGAATTGGATCTCCGTGAGGGTCAAACGCTGGACTGCCTAGAAATTTATCTAATCTTTTGATAAGTTCATTGGAGTGAATGTGTTCTAATTGCTCTGCAATTTCATGAACCTCATCCCAATGAAATCCTAGTTTATCTACAAGAAAGACTTCCCACAAACGATGTTTTCTAACAATTCTAGTAGCTATTTCCTTTCCTTTTTCGGTAAGCTGAGCACCTTTATATTTAACATATGAGAGCACTTTTTTATCTGCCAGCTTTTGCACCATATCGGTTGCAGAAGAGGCCTTGGTGTCCATACTATCTGCAATGGCATTTGTGCTTACCGCACCGCTTTGGGTTTGTTGTAAATGAAAAATAGTCTTAATATAATTTTCTTCTGCTAATGAATACATAAGGCAAAGGTAAAATTATTTTTTTAATA
>ERZ1046568.2765-NODE-2765-length-11056-cov-51.206163_pt1 | contig 11056 bp, 8 predicted proteins | sample MGYA00383092_ERZ1046568 | MGnify/ENA primary metagenome ERZ1046568 (study PRJEB29581, sample SAMEA5548362) | metagenome | biome: marine; feature: coastal; material: water | depth 1 m | study: Short-term variability in the microbial, nano- and picoplankton... | reverse complement strand
GAAAATATCTCATGAGTAGAGATGCGTGCGCCAACAAAACTACACACGAATGAATGCACCACGTTAATTCTAAAGGCCCGTGGTCCGAGACGCGGGGCCCTAAAATGGGGGTCCCCGTTCCTAGGTCCTGAGCCTCAACTTGAGCGATTTAGCTAAGTGGCCCCGCTTTCCACTGGCGGCGCTGTACAAAACGGCTAAGTTGAACGCATGTCTAAGAAAACCCTAAATAAGGCCAATCTTGCCGATCTTGGCTCTGATCGCCTGGCCGATCTTTTAATAGAGGTCAGCCAAGGCAGCGCAGATATCAAACGCCGTCTGCGTCTCGAACTGAGCCATAATCTCGGTGCAACAGAACTTGCTCATGAAGTCCGCAAACGGCTTACCTCCCTACGCAAATCCAAAAGCTTCGTAAGCTGGCGTAAACGCAAAGCGCTGGTAAAAGACCTCGACACACAGGTAGTGATGATCGTCAATAAAATTGCGCCAGACGATCCGATAACAGCGTTTAATCTTTTGTGGCAATTTATCGAAATCGCACCGTCGCTTTATGAACGCACAGATGACCGCCGCGGTGATATTGGTGAGGTCTTCCAGTCTGCAATCCTGCATTTTTCGGATATCGCGCCTTGCACAAATATTGATGCTGAAACACTTGCCGATAGTGTTTGGAGAATAGTTTCTGACAATAGATATGGCGAATGGGACGGGATCATTAGCATTTTGGCACCCACGCTTGGCGAGGCGGGTTTGTCATATCTCAAGGCGCATGTTGAGCGCTTTGCTGACTCACCGCTCTTTGAATCAGAAGTTGAACATGAGGCTATTCTCTTCTTGCGTGAATTACGGGGCGAGGCAGATCACAGCGCCGAGCGGAAGCAGCGCTTTGTTCAGCAGTGCCTGCAAGAAATTGCAACAGCAAGCGGGGATACCGATGCCTATATCGGGCTGTATTCGTCAGAAGACCTACGTAACAAGGTCGTCGCTGCCGAGGTTGCTATGCTCTTGCTAAAAGATAGCAAAGCCAAGGACGCTTTGGTACTTTTAAGTAATGTTGCAGATGATGGGGACAGCTTTGGTCAAGAACAATGGGATGATGCTTATATCTCGACCTTGATGGTACTTGGTCGCCATAATGGCGCACAAGCACACCGTTGGCTTTGTTTTGAGAATAGACTGAGCGTAGATCACTTGCGCGCTTTTCTGAAAGGACTAGCTGATTTTAAGGATGTTGAAGCTGAAGATCGCGCCCGCGCTTATGCACTAACCTATCCTGATGTTCTGCGAGCTCTGCATTTCTGCTTGAAGTGGTCTGATTTATTGACGGCCGCCCAATTGGTTAAGACACGCGCTGATGAACTGGACGGTGACCACTATGAGTTGCTTACAACGGCAGCTGATGCTCTTAGAGAACGACATCCACTCGCAGCGACATTGCTTTGGCGAACAATGATCACCTTCGTCCTTATTGAGGGTCGTGCGTCGCGATACGGGCATGCGGCGGGTCACCTAAATGACTGTGATGCCGTTGCACCCGAGGTTGATACATTCGATTCGTTTCCAAGTCATGAACGGTACCTTGATGAACTGAGAGTTAGACACGAGCGTGAATCATCGTTTTGGGCAAAGTTCGATGCGCACTAAGGAATAATTTGGGTGCTGTCCAAAAAAAATAGGAACACCATCAAGTAGCTGACCTAACATTTTTGGCATGAGTGTGGCTTAAAACCGCAAGCTTAGGCAGGACATCCCACCATCAATTTTTGCACATTCAGTATTGTTGATCTCACGAACTTCATACCCGTTTTCCCGCAGCATTTGAGCCGTTTTGGGGAAGTTGGCAGCCATGATGACAAATTGGTTAAACCTAATGGCATTTGCCGCAAGTTCTTCACCATCAGCGGTGTGTAACACACGGTACCCTTCAAAACACCCAGAGGCATCCAGTCGCTTGGTAGACAAAATCGTGTTTCCATCAAGCAAAGAACAGTCAGTCTTGAAATGCAGCACATCTGGCGGCGTTTGAACTTCGCGGATCACGTATCCACGCGGTTCAACAATCGCCCTCAATTCCTCTACGCCTGCAGCATCTGTTCTTGCCGATTTACCAATCAAAATTTCGCGAGAGGTTGTCAAAATATCACCTCCCTCGATAAATCCCGGACCAGTGATTTCAGAAATATCATCGTAATGCGCGCGAATAGCAGGTGCTATCATCGCAACTTCGCCCATGCGGGACAGTGCACCCGGACGCATTAGGATTGCACAATTTTTGAGACAAAGAGCATCATCTTCGACGAACACTGCATCAGGAAATTCATCTAGTGCAGGAAGTTCAATAATTTCTGCACCTGTTTCGCGCAAAGTTGCCACATAATGTGCGTGATCTTTTAACATCTGATCAAAATTTGGCGTTCCGCGATCTTTAGCACGCAGGCCATCAACAACACTGCGTGCAGGACGGCGGGTGACTGCATGAGTAAATTCGAACGAATAATCAGTCATATGGCATCCTTGGATATTTCGGTTAACACTGATGCGGGGGTTGTCAGACGAAGTCTAACACGTTTCAAAGTACAAATATTAACCTGACATTTTACGGCATAGCTCGCAAATGAATTTTGAAGGTTCGCATTAAAGAATAGACGCACGTTTAAAGAAACGATAACGGCATTTTATGAGCAAAAACAATTCTTACGTAGGCTCGATTGATAACGTTCTTGCTGGTGTGCTCCTCATGCTGGGGTTCTGCATTACAGCACCCTTGCTGGATGTAGCGGCCAAGTTGGCTTCTGACACTATAGCCGTGGGGCAGATCAAAGGGGGAGGCTCAATTACTCAGAACCCTCTACCAAAAAAATTTGAGAGCAGGTCATATCCCTATAAAGGGGCGGCTGTTTTTCGCCCCACCTCTCACCTATTGTGGCGTATCAAAACTTTATTAACCCTGCGAACTGCTATGCCATCATCCGAAGAACAGGAGCGTTAAGTACTGAGGTCAGAGCTTCACGGTCCAATTCATTCCTCAAACCCCAGGTATCTTGTGACATTTTCGATAGGCCGTCGGCGAGACACAACTGAATTAGCAACAAACTCCTCATCAGGCCAACCAAGGGCTACACAAGTTAGTATAACTTGATCTTCAGGAATATTAGCTGCTTCGCGCACCACCGGGCTTTGCATGATCCCTTGGCCGTTAATAACGGCTCCAAGGCCCTTGCTCCATGCAGCAAGAACTAGCCCATACGTCATCGCTCCAGTATCAAAATGGGCTATAGTATTCTCAAGAAGAGATCGATCAAAACAAACCACGATTGAGACAGGTGCGTCAAACTGACGAAAACCTCTCATGACCCAATCTTGTCGCCGCTCTGCATCCTCTCGCTTGATACCCATAGCTTCAAATAACTGCACAGCGATCTCGATCTGACGCTTTCTATGTTCTCCCTCATATGCAGCGTAATCTTCGATTTCACGAACAGGAGTCATACCAGCAAGCATCCGCTCTGTATTGCCATGTCTAACCGCTTCTAGAGGCTTTCCCGTTAATACATGTAGGTGCCAAGGTTGAGTATTCATTGAAGACGGCGCTCGATTTGCAAGGGCAATGACATCCTCCAGAATAGATTTGGATACCGGCTCATCCTTAAAGCCCCTAATTGATCTTCGCTCAATCATCGCTTGTTCAAGTTCCATTGATCGCCTCCATGAAAATTAATCGAGTGAATTGCTTCCATCATAGACAGTAACAAGCACGCTACGCTCTGCAACCTCAAGCGCCATCCATTTAGGGCTGTACAATCAACCTAACCCTACAACCAGCCTGCGTAGCACCTTAAGCAAACCACCGCCCTCAACAGGCAAACAGCCACGTAACCAAGCGCCAAATCAAACATGTTTGCAACGATGCGCAGGCGTGCGGGCGCGTGGCCGAAATAGACTCACAAATCAAGTGTCAAATGAGGAAATCCTACGTGGTTCCACGCCACTTTGTCTCGCTGAGCGTCTCGCTGAGATTTGCTCATTGTATAGGATATTTGGCTATGTTTTTGATTTTATGGTGCCCCCACACGGCAAACTTAACTTTTATAAAATATTTATTATCAAATACTTAAAATAATACAGATTTCAAAAAGCGGTCCCAAAAGCGGTCCACAGACAGTGCCAGTGCGGTCAGCACTTAAAGTGTTAACTACATTTCGGCCTTTGAAATTCTCACAAGAATTATAAACGTCTGAGTAATGTATTATTACTATAAATATTATAACTACTCTATTGATTTATATATCTTTATATATTATGTAAGGCACTAATAAAAAACAATAATATGAGATGTGATGAAAAAAATAGACTATACAAATGCCAAACCTCTAGATGTCCACAGGTGGTCAAAATATCCTGAGGTGAATGATTTCGTAGACCATGTCTTTACTGATCTCCAATCTATTGATGGCAATTCTCGGATCAGCAAAAAGCTGGTGAAGGTCATCCTACTTGATCTCTATGTGGCTTGGTGTGCTGACTCAAGATTGATGCTGATGTTCAGCCGAGACAATAACGCCTACAAATCCAAATCTAGGTATAACGAGCTGCACATTGGCAAGAAGATCATTGGTATTGTTGACGCATTGATCGCAAATGGGGTGATCGGGCAGCAGTTAGGTTTTAATGACAGAGTAAGTGGTATTGGGTTTCAGTCTCGCCTATGGGCTTCAGAAAAATTAGTAACTCTTTTTGAAAAAGCTAGGTTCAATCAATTTTATATATCCCATCACGAAGACTGGGAGCCGATCGTCTTACGGAATGAATCCAAAGATGCTCAATAATACAGAGACACGCCTGAGACCAAGAGGATGAGAGCACTCTTGCTCGATTACATCAACATTTTAGAGCACACCCATATCAATATTTACGATCTCGAGACAGCAGTTCTGACAATTGGTGATGGTAAAAAGAAGATGCAACTTCAGATCAACCAGCAAGATAAAAGGGTCAGACGTATTTTCAATAACTCCAGATGGGATCAAGGCGGAAGGTTCTATGGTGGTTGGTGGCAAAGATGTCCGAAAAACTACCGAAAGAAAATTCAATTCGATGGGATCATGACAGCTGAGATAGATTTCTCGGGCCTACACATCGTTATTTTGTATGCGCAGGAGGGGATCAACTATTGGGCTGAGGTAAATGAAGATCCCTACGAATTGCATGGCATCAATGACATTGATCCTGATGTTGACCTTAGGGCTGCAGCCAAGCTTCTACTGCTGACAGCCATCAATTCAGATGACACAAAGAAAACCTTCAAAGCCTTTAGGTCTCAGTCAGCAAATGGCAGTCCAGAAAAGAAAATGACTGATGGACAGCTATCAGCCATGTTGCAGCAGCTTGCTCAAAAGCACGAACCAATTGCCCACAAGTTAGCTTCAGGAGCTGGGATTGATCTGATGTATGTTGACAGTCAGATCACGGAAAAGCTGATTGAAAAATTTACCTACGTCTATACATGCCCAATTCTCACGGTCCACGACAGTTATATCGTGCCGTTCGGCTATGACCATTTTCTGTATCAAGAAATGCAAGCCGCCTTCGAAGAGGTTACAGGCGTGACACACCCTGTAGTTGAACACACTACCGAATATTTTGATGTGATCGAGCAAGAACCGCATCCTGATAATCCGGTGGAGCTACAACAAGACCACTATTCTGGGCCACCAAGTCAGAGGCATCTCACCGAGATGGAATTGTTTAGGAAATTTAAGGGCAAGCCGTTATGGGAAGATTGGGTGCCGGATTGGACGGCGGTTTATTGAAAATCTGACCTAGGCAATAAACTCATACACTAACTCCAAAGAAGAACCGTCTTCTAAGCTGTACATGGCTCCTGTAGACGTATTCGCAAATTGGTAACCTGACAGGCCATAGGCGAGTAATACCTCGTCTCCTTCATCAGAATTAAAGTCTGTTACTTTATCATTTCCCATTCCAACGTAGAGTAAAAAATCATCTGAACCGCCGCCACCCTCAATGATGTCATTTAGTTCGGAGCCACGAAGGACATTGTCGAGATTGTTTCCTTTTATCGTGAGGCTCCCTCGATTTCCAAAACCAAATACATTCTCTACATTTGAAGGAGCAGAATAGCTAGTCGGCGTATATACTGTATCGGCCCCCTCTCCTGCTAATTCTACTACGATGTCACTGGCGCTTGAAAGCACGTAGGTATCATTTCCAGTCCCACCATGCATTGTATCAACGCCATCTCGACTATCCGTTGCCCAATTAAATACATCGTTACCGGCACCACCGAAGAGTGTGTCATTTCCATCATTACCGGAAATTTCATTATCAAGTTCGTTTCCAATAATAGTATCATTAGATTGAGAGCCTGAAACATTTTCGATGAAGGTGTTAAATGCAATTCCAAAATTATCATCTGGATTCCAGCCAGCGTATCTGATCGTGGAATATGCTCCGTCATTGAGATCAATATCACACCGATAATTAAAATTCGAAAAATCTAGTAAATCTTCTCCTCCACCATCCCAAATTGTCAACGAATTTGGTTTTGTTGGATCAAATTCATATTTGGTGTTTCCTGAATTATAGTCATTATTTGCTCCATACATGTACTGGAGAGCTTGAATATCATAGACCATTAAACTGTCAGAAATCGTGAGATCTCTATTGGATCCAGAGCCAAAAAATGCCCAATCCGGGATCTCATAACTCATAACTGTGTAATTTAGGGAATCCAATGCAGTTTGCAAAGTTTGCGCACCACCTTCATGTGGATGCGCCAGTCCCATTGCATGCCCAATTTCATGGATCAAGGTCATAAATTCAAACGTGCCTTTTCCAAGATCTGCGCCATTATGATTGGTATCAAGCCAAACATCCCCGCCCGTTGACCAATAATTATCAGGCGCCCATGCGAATGCCGAAGTGTTGTCTCCCAACTCATCTTGGCTCATGCCAAACCTAATCGTACCAACTTGATCGTTTTCTTCAGCGACTTCAACGAACTCTACGTTAATTACTTTTTCAAACTCAAGAAGTGCTGTTCTGACTGCATCTTTTTGGACATCACTAAATTCATGAAAACCATTATTATAAGCCCCACTACCGCCTCCACCAATGTAAGCAGTCTCGTCTAATAACAAAATATTAGAATTGAAAAAGCTAAAGGAGATTTTATTTCCAGCATCTTTGCCTTGCCAATATTCAGTTTTGGAAGAATCTTGATAGCTGGTGTAGAGCAGACTATCGATTTCATTTTGATCAGATAGCGCCGTAAATACAGTTTTGTTGTCATAACCTGATAAATAATTTTCTGATTTTGATTGGTCCAAAGCCGGCGAAGAAAGCTGGTCAGAAGCACTATAAACGCCAGTAAAATCACCTGGAGATTCTGCTAAAAATGCATTTAATCCATTCAGATTATATACAAAATTATTTGAATTTGTTGTCGAAGCAGAACTCGTGACAGCCTCATCACCACCTCCTCCACCGCAGGCTGCGAGCAAAAATCCGAGTGGGGATGCTGAAAAGGCAATTTTTGCCCTAGCACTTGACCGAACAAGAATGTTTTTTCTCTGCACGTACTTCTCCATCACCACGTCCCATTTCTTAGCCCGCCTAGTTAAAACGATCTAGAGTGAAAACATAAGCTCTAGACCAAAACGCCCACCAGTTGGTAACTTTATGATACTTTTTGGCTACCAACATGTAATAAAAAAATCTTCTAGAAAGGGTATAGGTACCATCACCGGATGCCTAGAGGAATTAAAACTAACCGCAACCATCGCCCAACCTGCAATCTCGAGTACCCATGCCCATAATTAGTTCCAATACTACTAGCTAACCTCCAGCCACCTATCTGGTCTATCATATCAGTAGGGCACTCAATAGCTCGTAGGCGGTCGCTAAAGGTATGTCCCAGACAATGTGCCGTTAGCCCACCAAAGTCCTTCTTCAGCCACTTGTTGACCGCATTAGAGGCATGAGTGGCGTAGCAATCACCCGAGTTAATATATCGAGGAAACAGCCACTCATTGTCAGTCTCTGTAAGGGCCTGTTCTATTGCCTGCTTTGCATATCCAACAAGTGGCAACACTCTTTCACTGTTTTTATTCTTCAGCCTCCTAGCCGAGTTAGGCCTGATATTTATGAGGTCATTTTCCAGATCTATATCCTCCAATCTTAGCCCCACAATCTCTGCCAGTCTGCAGCCGGTCTCACCAAGGAGTGGCATGAGGAGTTTGATGGTGCTGCCAGAAGACAAAGCTTTGTCATACCCCCACTTCAATTGCTCATTGGTAAAAGTCCTCCTTTTAAAGGCGTCAGCTCCTTCATTTTGGATAAACAGTCTGGTGAAAGGATTACGTTTGTCCAAGTCCAATTCTGAATAGGCATAATTGATAATAGCCGAGAGGCTATTGATCCTACGCCTGATAGTAGCTGTCTTGTTGCCCTTCATTTCCAAGTGGTGAACAAACAGCTTGGCATCTTGCCTTGTGTACTCGCCAACATCTCGATCACCAGCTAAGGATATGAAGGTGCTTAGAGCCACTCTTGGTGGAGTTTGGTCTATCTGTTTCAACGCCAGATACTCAGCCGCTATCTCTGACAAAGCCACACGTCTTGGTTGGAAACCTTCAATGATAGTAGAGATATTTACTGGTGGCGTATCTGTCGCAGTACTCCAGGCACCCTCCAGTACATCACTCAGACGCTTAGAGAGCACTTCAGCTTTCAGTGGATCTTTCGACAGTACCTGCCTGATGAAATGACCATATGAATCGACTGCACGTATTGGCACACGTCGATTGTAGTAATAGGTGCCAGAACGGCAAATTGTATACGGGATGTGTGACACGATGAACCTCCTCGATAGAATAACCCAAGGAATTTCAATAAGTATTTCTGAAGTAGTGGTACCCCCACACGGCAAAAAATAATTTAGAAAAAACGTTTATTATCAATAATTTGAAATATATCATATTCCAAAAAGCGGTCCCAAAAGCGGTCCACAGACAAACAAAGACACGCTTTAAATATTCCACGTTACGAAGTGAGAGCGGAAAACGAACGTACAGCATCACAGTCAAGCGGATGATCTCAGGGCTCGTTTTAAAGTACCTAAATGGGGAGTGTTTTGTCATTTGCAGATGCTACAAATACAGCCCTGCACGGCTCAAGTTAGTTTTGTCTGACAGTGCCTCTAGGCTTGTTTTGAAAAAGCGGAATAGAGAATGTTCTGTTATTCACGAGCAGCACAAATGCACCCTGCCCACTTGAACCGAGTTTGATCTGGCATTGCCTAATTTTTTTGTAGGCTAGTCGTAACCCGTCATTTCTAGGTAGCCGCGCCCTGTATGGCTGCCTCGAACGATAATCGGACCCTCCCAGTAGGGGACTGAAGTATCCATCCATGCCTGTGGGTTTATCGCAGTCACCTCGACATCCACCCCACGATCAGGCAACCGCACATTCCATGTGGTCGGCACATCACGTCCGCCAACATCAGAGACCGCAACCGGGTCAGCTTCAAACGCGCCGTTGGAATAGGAAGTTGCAGAACCGTTAGGGTCAATCCACGTCGCAGAAGTATAGTAGCTACCATCAGTTTGGCGCAGGCGAAATCCCATTAATTTGCCATCCTCCAACGACAACGAGAACCAGTCCCATCCCGTTTGATTGTCAGAGAGCGGCTGAGAGGACCATTCCCGATCTAGCCAAGCATCACCAGCGACTTCTATACTACCCGTCGGAAGAATCAGGGTTCCTTCAATTGCGTAGAACGGTTGAGAGTAGTAAAAAGAAGCTTGCCCCTCTGCCGATTTTACCGAGTATCCCTCATCGCCGTGAAATACCAAAGGGCCATCTGAATTCAAGACCATATCATAAGCAAAGTCAGGCCCACTCGCCGTCATGGTCAGCGTTGCAAAATCAGGGCCTACTAGCTGCCAATCGTCAATCCAGGCCTCAAACGGGTCGGCCTGTACCCCCGCCTGTCCAATACCACCACGGGCAAGACGCTCGGTCACGAAATGCGCGTCAGGAGTGGTTACCGCCGCGTGACCCATCCACAGCTGGGGTGAGGACCACCCTTTGCCACCATCCGACGTAAGCGCAGAGCGAAACAGCGTCCATTGAAGACCGTACGGCGTCCCATCAAGACCTTCAAGATTAGCAGTCAGATACCACCATTCAATCCGATAATCATAGTGGGGACCATGATCGATCGGAAAATCAAATTGTGCTGGGCGCTGCGGAGACGAAAAACCGTCGACATCAGTGCCGAGGCCCGCGAAGCCCTGTGCACTTGCGGTGATTGGCCAAAGCAAAAGGAGAAAGACTCTAGCGTTCATTTGCAAACACTTTCAGCAAATCCGCTGGCCGCGTCCGAGCAAGCTTTGTTGCAGGCCAGAGCGCGGCGATAACAGCAGCGGCCACCGCAAAAACAGCGAGGCGCGCGTAGTCCAGTGGGAATAAGAACAGCGGTAAACGCCATCCGAAGGCCTCAACATTGACAACTGCCAACAACGTCCATGCCAGCGAGAGCCCTAGCGGCAATGCGAGAGCCGTGGTGAGTAGAGCCAAAAGAACGGCACGGACGATTTCCAAACGGCCCAGCCGCGCACGAGTAATGCCCTGCGCCCAGACAGGGGCAAGTTGTGGGATGCGCATGTTAGCGAGGGTCAACAAACTCATCAAAATGGCAAAGCCTGCCACCGCGAGGGTCAGTATATTGAGCGCACCTGTCACCGTGAAGGTCCTATCAAACACCGCCAATGAAAACGCCTTAATACCTGCTTGATTGATCATGTTTACCTCAGTTAGGCCGAAGTCTGCGCCAAGATCGAGGGATAGGGCCGTCACACGCGACGGATCGATGCGCACGCCGAACCGAAGGGGGGAGATATCGGGAAATAGGGCTGCGAACTTGGCTTCAGTAATGATAACCTGTCCGATTGGATTGCCGTAATCGCCATAAATACCCACAACTTTAAAGGGTTGCCCTGCAATCGTAATTTCATCACCAATCGCGATGCCCGCG
>ERZ1046568.2759-NODE-2759-length-11071-cov-22.741285_pt1 | contig 11071 bp, 7 predicted proteins | sample MGYA00383092_ERZ1046568 | MGnify/ENA primary metagenome ERZ1046568 (study PRJEB29581, sample SAMEA5548362) | metagenome | biome: marine; feature: coastal; material: water | depth 1 m | study: Short-term variability in the microbial, nano- and picoplankton... | reverse complement strand
GCGGGGAACTATGTGGGAACCACATTGGCGGCCGCTTTGGAGGAAAGGATCAATCAGATCACCTCCCCCCTGACCGGAGAGGCTGTTGGCGGTGTGACTGTGCGCTTTTCCGCCACGGATAATAACTTCACCTTTACCACCGGGACCACCGGGGAAACGTCTACCATCAAAGTCAAGGGCGCCGCACGCCTTGGCCTGGATGATGTGCCTTTGGGTGTGGGATCGGTTCCGAAGATCTTTAACTTGGTGCAAGCCACAAATTCCGACGGCATTGCCCTATATGTCGATGCGCAAGGGGATGTCGTCACCACACCACCCGAAAGCATGGTGGATGGCTATTACCCGCTTTACATTGACGAGGGCGAGTTAACCTTCGACAAGACGGGTAAATTGGTGAGCCCGAAAAACAACGTGCGTTATGAGCAACAAGCGGAAGGTTTCTCGATCTCGCTGGATATTGACTACTCTCTCTCCAGCCAGTTCGCCCAGCCCTTTTCCGTGCTGTCCGTCGAACAGGATGGTTTCACATCCGGTCGTTTGGATGGTTTGGAAATTGACAGCTCAGGGACCATCCGCGCCAACTACACCAACGGGCAAAACAACCCATTGGGGAAGATCGTTGTGGCCAACTTTAACAACCAAAACGGTCTGAAACAGATCGGGAATGCCACCTATGTCGAAACCGCCGTGAGTGGCACGCCCCAGGTTGGAGAAGCGGGTGCCGAAGGGTTTGGGAATATTCTCTCAGGTTCGCTGGAGCGATCGAACGTGGATATTACCGAGGAGCTGGTGAATTTGATTACCGCACAACGGAACTATCAAGCCTCGGCCAAAGCCATCGAGACCACCACCAGCTTAACTCAAACCATAATTAACATCCGCATGTAATGGAGCGGCAGGGGTAGTTCATCATGGATAGAATGATACATACGGCACTCAACTCGATCAAAACGATGAACGATGTCCGCACGACTTCTGCAAACAACTTGAGTAGTGTGGATATCCCTGGGTTTCGCAAGGATCTCCCAAATGATGGCGGGTCGGCATTCGTGCAAGCAATGGATCAGGCAACTGCCCGCGTCTTCCGAATGGAGACTGGAAAGTCAGGATTTTCCGACAGCCCAGGGCCTCTCAAACAAACCGGTCTGAAGACAGATATTTCCATTGTGTCTTCCGGTTATTTTTATGTGGAACCGACAACAGGCGGGAAAATATCCTTAACAAGACGGGGCGATTTTTCCTTAAATCCAGAGGGATTTTTGGTGAATGGCGCCAATGAAAAAGTGCTGGATGATAAATTGCAGCCAATCGTGCTCCCCCCGTTTAACGATCTGAAAATATCGAATATCGGTGATATCTCGATTGAGCCATTTGATGGCCCCCCCGGCCAATACATTCAAGCTGGGCGTTTTGGCCTGACGTCAGCCGTCGGTGAAACGCTGACCAAACATGCCGACAGCCATATACGAAGATTTGACGGCTCCGTACCTGAGCCAGACCAAAAAGTTACTGTTGCTCAGGGCATGCTTGAGGCGTCCAATGTGGACGCTGTTGAGGAACTTGTTCTGTCTTTAGAGACCCAACGTCAATTCGAAATGAATATCAAATTTATTAAATTAGCCGAAGACATTGATCGTGGCGGTGCGGAACTTATGAGGCTCCCACAAAACTAAAAACTGCTTTGGCATGGCTCTTGCAGTAACATCTTTGAACCTCTGGTCTAGGAGTTAGAAGATGTCCACAGCAGCCATGCATGTCGCCAAAACTGGCCTCACCGCACAACAAACCAAGATGCAAATTATTGCCAATAATCTTGCCAATGTGAATACGACCGGTTTTAAAAGCGATCGCCCCAATTTTGAGAGCCTCCTTTACCAGGTGACCCAATCTGCGGGCGGGCAAACGGCTGATGGGACCATGTTGACATCCGCTTCAGCAGTCGGAACTGGCGTTAAGCTACTCAATACACAGAAGCTTTATACACAGGGTGGATTAATGTCTACCGACAACTCCCTCGATTTGGCCATCGACGGCGCTGGGTTTTTTCAAGTTTTAATGCCTGATGGACAAATGGGCTACACCCGCAATGGTACATTTTCTCGCAATGGCCAAGGCACGCTCACAACATCCAGCGGCTATGTCGTTCAGCCAGAAATTCAAATCCCTGAAGGCACCAATGAAATCAACGTGTCCTCCGATGGGATCATTTCCGTCATGCTCGCAGGACAATCAGACCCGCAAGAAGTCGGGCAAATAGCGCTTGCCAATTTCGTTAACCCACAAGGTTTGCAAGCGATTGGCGAGTCTTTTCTGGTTGAAACTCCAGCCAGCGGCGCACCGATTGAGGGCAACCCCCGCAGCGCCGGCTTTGGCAAAGTAAGCCAGGGGTTTCTCGAAGGTTCGAATGTTAATGTTGTGCAGCAGTTGGTCAATATGATCGAAACTCAACGCGCCTATGAAGTCAGCTCAAAGTCGATTTCGGCCGTGGATGAAATGATGCGCTTCTTGTCGAATAACTTGTAGGGGAGATGGACATGAACCTCTCCAAAACAAGCTTCGGCATTATAGTGTTTACAGGGCTCGCATCTTTGGCTGGCTGTGTTTCCACCTATTCAGAGGAGCAAAACAGTGCACAATTTCAGCCCGTAGCACCAATGACCTTCACACCAAAGCTGCAAACCCGCTATCCTTCGGGGGCGATTTACAATGCCGCGCAATCCGGGCTCTTTGCAACGGATCGCCGCGCAAGCCGGATTGGCGACATTTTGACAGTCTCTTTCGCTGAGAATTTTCAGGCGACAAAGTCCCAAAATGCCGCAAACAACAAGGCCACGGGCTTTGACCTCAACATGCCAAATATTTTAGGCCTTGACCGATTGGAAGGCTCGCTGAGTTCCGGAACGGATCAAACCTTCGCAGGGTCTGGATCAGCCGCACAGTCAAACAGTCTGACCGGGCAAATGTCCGTCACCGTGGCACGGGTCTTTGAGGGCGGAAATCTTGAGATTTTAGGTCAAAAGAAGTTAACCTTGAACAATGGCGATGAATACATCCGTGTGCGCGGAATTGTGCGCCCGGAAGATATAAGCTCGAACAATGTCATATCATCGGACCGCATCGCCAATGCAGAGATCAAATATATTGGTGCAGGTGATATAGCCAATACGGCCAAAGCTGGTTGGTTACAGCGCATTCTTACTGATTTATCTCCTTACTAAGGCCAATGAACCCATGACCCTCCCTTCCCTTTTCATGCGCAGCCTCGCAGCCGTTCTCTTCGTGCTTTTAGCGCAAACCGCGGCCCATGCGGAACGCGTTAAAGACATCGCCAGCGTGGCTGGGGTACGGGCGAACCAACTTGTAGGCTACGGGATCGTCGTTGGTTTGTCGGGCACTGGGGATGGCAATTCCGGCCTCACCCTCCAGTCAATGCAGGCAATGGTGTCTAGGTTCGGGCTCGTCACAGATGTATCAGGTCTGAACGCCAAGAATGCTGCAGCTGTTATGATTACCGCAGAGCTGCCCGCATTTACAAAGGTGGGCCAAACCCTCGACATCACCGTCTCAACAATGGGCGGCGCCAATTCGCTGCGCGGCGGCACGCTGTTGATGAGCCCCCTCTTGGGCGCTGATGGCGAAACCTATGCGATTGCCCAAGGGAATTTGGTTGTGGGTGGCCTCGGCGTTCAGGGGGCTGATCAATCATCCCTCGTGGTCAATGTGCCAACCGTCGGGCGTATACCACGCGGCGCTTCCGTTGAGCGTATGGTGCCCAGCGCCTTTTTGGAAACGCCACATTTGGTCCTTAACCTGCATCGCGGTGATTTCACCACCGCCTCCAATACCGCCGAAGCCATCAATAGTATTTTTGGCCCTGATGTGGCGGTGCCACTGGATGCAAACTCGATCCGTGTGCGCGCTCCAGTTGATCCAAGTCAGCGCGTTTCATTTATGTCCTTAATGGAAAACGTTGAAGTCCAGCAGGCCGAACCACCCGCGCGGGTGATCGTTAATTCGCGCACCGGCACCATAGTCATCGGCGGCAATGTGCGCGTGACCCCTGCCGCCGTCACCCATGGCACCATGACAGTCAGCGTCAACGAAGATTTCAATGTCGACCAGGGTCAAACCATTGTGACCAATGGCGATCAAACAGTGGTCGCGCCGAATGATCCGGTGGTCACACCCGACACAGACATCCAAGCCGAAGAAGAAACAGCAACGGCATTTGTTTTTGACCCAGGTGTTTCACTGTCTTCATTGGTCAATGCGATCAATGCGGTTGGCGCCACCGCTTCAGATTTGGTCGCGATCTTAGAAGCCCTACGCGAAGCCGGTGCCCTGCGTGCTGAGCTGATCATCATATAGGGGGGGCGGCTATGGCAGATTTTGCAGGCATGTCGAGCCAATCCTTCGCATTGGCACAGGCGCGAGATACAATGCGCGCCAATGCCGCTTGGAACCCGACCCAATTGGATCATAGCAAAAGCGAAAAAGAACAGCTCTATGACGTGGCTAAAGAATATGAATCCGTTTTTCTTGCCGAATTTCTCAAACAAGCGCGCCAAGGAGAGTTGGCCGAAGGCATGTTTTCATCGGACGCTGGCAAGACCTTTCAAGGCATGCTGGACGTTGAAGTCGCCCGAAACAGCTCCGCAGGTATCACATTAGGACTTGCTGAAGCCATCGTCACACAGTTGGGCGCAGGCCTGTCCGATCAGGTGAAATAGCCATGGCTGGTTTATATGATATCGGCAGCAGTGGCATTCAAGCCTATCGCAAAGCCCTCAGCGTTACGGGCCAGAATATTGCCAACCTAAACACCGAAGGCTACCGCCGGCGCGAAGCCTCAATGGAAGAAATTTCCGCCACCCAAGGCGGTATATTGAGCGTATCAGATCAAGTCGGTTTGGGCGTGCGCGTGTCTGATATTTCCCGCGCCTTTGATGGTTTCATCGCCGCGCGCGCCCGCGACAGCCAATCAGATTTTTCCCGCGCCGATGCCTATAAAGACGCGCTCAACACGCTGGAATCGGTGCTCTTACCCGAAGATTACGATCTGACCTTCTCAATTAACAACTTCTTCAACGGCATCAGCAGCATTGCCCAGGCGCCTGGAGATCTTGCCGGGCGGGTTGTGGCGCTCGAGCAGGGCAATGCGCTGGCCTCGGCCTTCACCTCTTTGGCTGGATCACTGGAGGCGCTCAAGACCTCCATAGAAAGCGGAATTAATAGCGCAATTTCCTCTTTGAACATCGAAACTGAAGGGCTCGCCAATATCCAAGCCACGTTGATCTCAGCAGGCGGCAGCGGCAATGCGGCGAATTCCTTGTTAGACCAGCGAGATAAATCCATATCCAGCATCGCAGAATTTGTTGGGCTGTCCGCAGATTATCAAACCCGCGGTGATGCGACATTGACCCTCGGGTCAACAGGTTCTGGCGCGATACTCGTGGAAAGCAAGAGCGCCGCAACTCTCTCTGCCAGTTTTGAAGATGGACGGGTAAACATTTACTCCAGCGGAGGCGGCGCGCTCCGCCCCACCAAACAAATCACCTCAGGCATCATCGCGGGATTGGTTTCAGCATATGAGGCCATCAGCAAAACCACGCGCGATCTCGACGGGTTGGCCAAAACCGTCATGGGTGACCTCAACGAGGTTCACACATCGGGCTTAACACTCAATGGCCTTCGCGGCGGAGATATGTTTTCACTGGATGCGATTGACGTCAATCCAGCCACCTCGAATTTAGGATCCATCACCACATCTATCTCAGCGCCTGCCGGTGTGGTCAGCGACGCAACGCTGGCGCTGACCTATGACCGGGCGAATAATATCTGGAATGCCGCCAAGCCAGATGGGTCAATTGTGGCCAGCGGCACAAGCTCTATTGAATTCCAAGGCGTCACCCTAGCCATCCGCGGCTCTGCAGCCGATGGAGATGAAATCTCTTGGTCTATGTCACAGGGCAAAGCGGCCAATATGAAATTCTTGCTAACGAAAGCCGAAGAGTTCGCAGCCGCAGGCGCGATCGTATCGTCAGAGAGCCTCGAGAATTCAGGATCTGCCAGTATCTCGGTTGGCTCCTTCTCAGTTCCTGAGCCCAGCGGACTGACAGATTTAACACAGCTCTTGAAAAATGATTACGGCAGCGTCGCGGCCACGCGTTTACGCTCTGACGGCGTCGTTGGGGTTATTCCAGCCGGCGTGAGCAATATTGACCTATTCTCCCTCAAAACCCAGGATAACCTATCCTTTAGCCTCTCAGACACGCAGCAAAATAATCTGTCCAGCCTGACTATTACCCTGGATGGTGTCGACTATGAGTTTGATGCGTCCAATTTCAACACGCGGCGCACCGCGGACCGCTCGACCAATATGTCCCAGTTCGCCGACATGTTGAACAGTGGATCTCTGGTCACCTCAGACCAGAAAAACTTTGCCGATCTTGGACTGTTTGCCGCTGGAGACAGTGGTCTTTTGTCCATTGCAAGCGGCAGCGCCACAATGAATGGTGGCTCGCTTTTGGCCGGTGAGACAATCTTGGCTGGCCCGTCAGTGGGCAATGCAACGGCATCCCAAATTCAAGTCTTTACGCGCGAAGGCCGTCAAATCGCTGGCCTGCCTTTAACGTCATCAGAGGTCATCAACTACCTGACCCCTGAAAATGGATTTCTGGAACAAGCTGAATATAGTGCTGAATATTTGAATGGTGGGACCGACGGCAATTTTCAAGGCAGCAGCATTCACCGATCTAGCCCAACTGGCGCGCAAACCCTGCGATTTTCCGCCAGTGGATTCACCCCGCCAGTTTGGTCAGGGGATGCATTCCCTGTCTCGGTTCCCACCCAGGCGCAAACGATCGCCTTGTCAATTGGAACAGAGCCGAGCGTGCAAATTGACGTCCCACAGGGGGTCATGGCAAATTATATCGCCGCAGAGATGAACGCCCTCAGCGCTGATTTGGGCGTAAAAGCGCAAGCACAGACCCGTTTACTACTCTCTGCGGTCCCAGACGGGCAGATTAATTTTTCTCTTAAGTCTGAAAACACTGAGCCAATAGATTTCGTCGGTACAGTCAGCAATTCTGATCTCAGGGACCTGGCTGTGATCATAAATGCGAGATCCTCTGAAACCGGCGTCACCGCCGATGTCTCAGCCGATTATGCGCGACTGACACTGAACAATGCCGAGGGCTACGACATTATTGTGAGTGACGTGAATACCGCAGGCAATGGCATTGAGCTCCTCCCGATTGGCCAGGCCGGTCAACCGCGCACGACGGCGCCAGTGACACTGGGCGGGGCTGGCAGCACAAGCAAATTCGCTCGGTTCGGTGGAGAAATCACCCTAACCACCCCAAAGGAATTCTCCCTCACAACCGATTTTGGCGCCAAGAATAGTGCAGCCGATCCTTTTACAAACGGATTGATCAATCGGGACATTGATCCAGGTGGATCCTGGATGACACTGGATTTTGACGCAAATGAAGGGTTGGATGGCAATGAAGCGCGTCCTGACGGAAGCCTCGCCAGCGCAGCCGCTGCCAAATTTTCTATCGCGCTCGAAACAGACTTATCCGGCAGTAAGATCAACGCGGCCGTGCAAACCGCCGCGTTAACGGACCTCAGCAGTCAATCCATCGCGGCGGCCCTAGCAAAGCAGGTCCGCTCTGTGGCCCCTATCCCCGTTCTCAAAGGCGCAGCGCTGACGCAAAAGCCCGCTGAAGGCGACAGCGTCACCCTGCGCCTCGGGCAGCAAGAATTTGTACTGCGTATGACCGATGGTGAGATTCATGTCACAGGACCGGAGGCCGGGCGGCTCTCCGCAAGCTTCAATGAGAACCTTGAACTCACCGTAAGCGCTCATGACGGATCTGAGATGGGTGCTTTCTTGCAAGTGGCTGAAAACACCAGCGCCGCGGCGCGTGCTGTTTTTGGATTGTCAGAGACCACGCGGAGCCAGGTGCTGACCGGCCGCATTTTTTCCGCAAACGCTTTAAGTTCACCCCACAGCCTTACGTTTCAAGCCGGAGAGGTTAGCTACAGCCTCCAAGTCGCATTGGACAGCAACACTGGCCTGGCCATAACCCCCGATCCCGCCCTGCCCGCAGGAACAACCGTGACTTGGGACGAGCCAACACCCGGCAATTATCAACTCAAACTGACACGTACCGGCGCCAACCAATCTGAAGATTTCCGTATTCTGCCCGGCGCGAGTGCAACTGCACTTGGCCTATCGGTGACACCGAACCAGCTCACGGTCGATAACAACGGGTTGCGGATCTCATCGACGGACCAAACCGCCATCGGCGTGGAGGCCGCCGCGGAGAGCTTAGTGTCGGAACACATCTCACTGCGAAATCTCCCCAGTGAAGAGTTGATCGTCATTTTAACCGGCGGTGGCACGCGGCGTTTGTCAGCGCAGTTTGACCGTGAAGATATGGCGGTCCCTGTCGGTCTGCCGCGCTCATTGGATCTGGTGGTGACCGATGCGGCGAGCCGCCGAATTGAAATTATAGATCACCAATCAGGCGACACGATCGCCAGCCGCTATCTTGATGAAACGGGAATGTTTAACGTCGCTGGCGTTGATCTGGTGTTGAAAGGGACTTTGACGGATGGCGACAGTTTCAGCGTGGCCGGAAACGTTAATGGCCAGGGTGACGGGCGCAACATCTCCAAACTCTTAGCGCTGCAATCCACCGATCAAACCTCAGGGCGCGGTGGGTTTTCAGAGAAATTCAGCGCATTGATCTTGGATGTGGGTGCCAAAGTGCGCTCCTCTAGCATTGCCGCGGCCTCAACCGAAGCTGTGAGAGATGCAGCTTTAGAAATTGAATCTGAATTTTCGGGTGTGAACCTCGACACAGAAGCGGCGCGGCTTCTCGAACAACAACAAGCCTACCAAGCCTTGGCGCGCGTATTGAGCACAGCAAAAGAGCTGCTCGATACTTTGTTGCGCTCGATTTGATGAATGGGATCTTAACATGACGATAAGCACCAAGATGTTCAACCAACAAACCATAAGCAATTTGGGCCGCCTCTCCGTGCAATTGGGTGAGCTGCAAACGCAAGTGGCGTCCGGACAGAAACCCATCCGACCCTCAACCGATCCCATTGCAACGTCAAAACTATTTGCCGCAAAAGATCTCCAAGCCGGTCTCGAGCGCTTCCGCAGCAATATGGACAGAGTAGAAGCACGCCTTTCGGACAGCGATGTGGCCACGGGACAGGTGCAAAACCTGCTGATCCGTTTGAAGGAATTGTCGATCCAGGCGTCAAATGACGCGTTGAATGCCGAAGACCGCATGGCCATCCGCCATGAGGTCACCCAGCATAAACATGCGCTGGTCGCGCTGGCCAATAGCCGCGATAGCCAAGGGCAAGCCCTATTTGGCGGCTATCAAACAAATGATGACCCCTTTAAAATCAACGTTGACGGATCTGTGAGCTACACCGGTGACAATGGGTTGCACAGCCTGCCCGTCTCGGCCGCGCTTAATATTTCGACCGGCGTGGATGGGATCTCAAGTTTTATGCGTGTGCAGACACAAGAGGGCCCAAAATCAGTATTTAACATTGTCCAAGAGTTTGAAACATCACTTGAAAAATCAGCGATACATGCCACACGCACCACGGTCGATTCTGCCGCCGGAGCGCTGCTGACCTTTGATACCGGCCCCAATCCAACCCCTTTGGGGCTTCGGATTGAAGGGCCGCTTGGACAGGCGGATGTCTCTGCCGATATTGTCTATGGCACGATCGACAGCATGATCGCAGCGGTCAATGCAAAAACGGAGTTAACGGGCGTGCGGGCCTCAGCGGCAGAAGACGGTAATGCGCTGGTTTTGCTTGCCACGGACGGCAATGCCTTCACCATCTCTCATGTAGAGACCGATGGCGTCACAGGCGCTGAAGATACGCCGAGCAACGCAATTAAATTACAGCAAATTCGGAGCGATGGTCTATTCGCAGATCCGATCACTTTGGTTGACAAAGACAGCGATTTGAGTGCCTCGCTCTCCAGCTTGGACACAGCTATTAATCATTTCTCCATCGTCCAAGCCCAGGTCGGCGCCTATGCCGCGACCGCGCAAATGCAATCTGAACTGCTCGCACGCAAAGAGATTACCGTAGACGAAGCCATTTCTGGAATAACAGATGCCGATCTGACCGAAGTTGTCACGCAGCTGCAAAGCCTGTTGGTCAACCGGGATGCGCTGCGGCAAGTTTTTGCAAAAGTTGGGCAACAAAGCCTATTTGATCTGATCCGATGAAACGCCTTTTCATCCTCCTGGTCTCTTTGACATTAACCCCCCTCTCAGCGCAGAGCGCGATGCGCGATTGCGAAGAGCTTGCAACCCGAATTGGACAAGAAGCCGGTTTGCCGCAACACCTTTTACCAGCGATTGCCCGGATTGAATCCGGTCGCAGCGTGAAAGGTAAGCGCAAAGCTTGGCCCTGGACGCTCAATCACGCGGGCAAAGGGTTATATTTTGAAACGAAATCCGCCGCACTTGCGTATCTAGGCACCGCCACCGCAGGAGGGCGCACCAATATTGACGTTGGCTGTATGCAGATCAATCACTATTGGCATGGCCAGGAATTTAAATCCTTAGAGGGGATGATAGACCCCATCCAAAATGTGACCTATGCTGTAAAGTTCCTACAGCAGCTTCATAAGCAACACGGCTCTTGGGCCGAAGCGGTTAAGCATTATCATTCCCCAGATGAAACTCGGGGGAAAAGATACTTCAGCGGATTCTCAACTGCGGTTGACACACTCAAAAGCACGTCGAGCAACCCAATTGCCAAGCTCGCGACCGCACCCACCCACTATGAGTTCTTTAATCTTGGCACCCCGAGACACGGCAAGATCGACATGGGGGTGCAGCTTGCGACAAAGGCCGAAATTTCTATGACCAAGAGCTCAAGCATGGATCCCGAATATGCCCGACTAGTCGCCAGCTTAGGGGCCACCGTAAATACCAACCAGCTGATCATGCCATTGACTTCCAACGATATGGCTAAACCCAGCCAGGTGCGCGGCGTGCTGCGAAATAAATGG
>ERZ1046568.2752-NODE-2752-length-11083-cov-14.415034_pt1 | contig 11083 bp, 6 predicted proteins | sample MGYA00383092_ERZ1046568 | MGnify/ENA primary metagenome ERZ1046568 (study PRJEB29581, sample SAMEA5548362) | metagenome | biome: marine; feature: coastal; material: water | depth 1 m | study: Short-term variability in the microbial, nano- and picoplankton... | reverse complement strand
TTTATACCTATTACACGAGGGCAAAGGTAGTTTAATATTACTTTTTCAGATAACCGAAGTATTTCAACTGTTTATCGTTTGACCTCCAATCTTTTTTTACTTTGACTGTGAGTGAGAGAAAAATCTTTTTATCTATAAAGGCCTCTATTCGCTTTCGAGAGGCTATACCTAAATTTTTTATTGCACTACCACCTCTGCCCAAAAGGATACCTTTTTGAGAATCACGCTCCACATGAATAGTAGCATATATTTCATCTAGCTTTTTCTTTTCGTTATACTCTGTTACAACAACCTCTACACTATAAGGAATCTCTTTTTTGAACTGAGTGAGTATCTGTTCACGAATTATCTCGCTTACTAGGAAACGCACGTTTTCATCGCTTATATTTTCAGTATCATAGAAAGGAGGATGTTCGGGAGCTAGTTGTACAAGAGTTTTTATAATGCCATCTACATTAGAACCCTCTTTAGCACTAGCAGCATAAACATGCTCCGTATCTAAGTATTCTTTTACGTGATTAATGTCTTTTTGAAGCTTATCTTGGTCTTGAACAAGGTCTGCTTTATTCATTACAGCCACTATTGGGCATTTTACTTGATTTTTATATACCTCGAAAGTTTCAATTTTTGGATATTGACCATCAAGCATAAGTAAAATAATATCAGCGTCTTCAAGAGATTCATTCACTGCACCCATCATAGCTTCTTGCAACTTGTAGGCTGACTCTTCGATAATTCCGGGCGTATCGCTAAATATAAGTTGATATCCCTCCTCATTGAGTATTCCTTTAATGCGATGGCGAGTAGTTTGAGCTTTTGGATTTGTAATAACCAGGTCTTCTCCTAAAACAGAGTTTAGAAAAGTAGATTTACCTGCATTTGGAAGCCCTAGAATAGTGATGAATGCTGTTTTAAACATTGAGTACGAAAGTAGGTGCTAAGCCTGTATTATAAAAAAGCCTATTTTTGGAATAAATGGAAGAAAGAGTTGAGCACGAAAACGAAAGAAAATTCCCTTTGGTATCGGATCGTTATAAAGTGGTTTTTTTAGACTCAGTAGTCGTGATTGGTCTTATGGTTCTCCATTCCTTAATAATTAGATAACCAAATACCTGTATGGGTAAGAGTGTTTTTATATTCGACTCTCTTTTTATACGAGCCCCTGTGTTTAGCTTTATTTTGAAAAACCTTAGGCCACTGGTCCGGAAACTTAAGAGCGGTAAAAGAGAAAGATGAAAGCAAAAACATTTCCTTTTTGGCCGCTATGATAAGAGCTGTTATAAAACACCTGCTTGGAATTATTTCACTATTTACTATAACATCAAAGAATAAAGGAAGAGCGATTCATGATATGGCTGCAGGTTCTATTGTGTTGTTTGTAGAGTGAAAAAAGCAATGTTTAGCCCAAATTGTTTTTTGTTTTTGAAACGAGCATAACAATTGTTGTCGCAGTAAGACTTTTAACTACCATTCCGATCGATAGACTTTTTGCATTTTCAGCTGCGACAGATAATGAATCGTAATGCAATAACCACAAAACACCCAAACTCAAGATTACTACATGTAAGACCATAAAATATAATAAGCTCTGACTAAAACGTTCACTTTTGTTGACAGGAACAAAAGCCGAAGCTACAAACCCAACAAAAAAGCCAAGAGGGTAGGACAAGACATAACTTAAACCATCGCCACCGTTAAAAACAGGTGCTCCAACAATACCAAGTAGCAAATACACAACAACGAGTGTTAATCTATTTGGTAACGGTAAATAATAGTAGGCTAAGCCTAGAAAAAGGGTTTGGAGAGTAAACGACACAAGACCCCCAAAATCAAGATCAATTTTGGAACCTAAAATAGCTAAAAGCAAAAAAGCACCGGTCAATAACCAGTGCTTTTTACTTTTTGTAGAATTATTTCTGTGTGTCGGCATATCCAAAAACCTTCTTAAGAAGTGGAGTCACTCTAGCAAGAGGGTCTTTTCTAATTTTATCCTCTTCCTGCTTGATTTGGCTAAACAAAGCAACTACAGCTCTGTCTGTTACGTACTCGTTGAGGTCTGTCTGTACTTTTTTACCAGTAACAGTGTTGTATGCGGTAGACACTTTTGACCAAGGCTCATTGATGTTTATTTTGTCAAGAGACTTCTTTATAACAGGTTGAAACCTTGTTTTAAGTTGGGGTGTTGTTGTTTTCTTCAAGTAACTCGTAGCAGCACCTTCTCCTCCAGTAGCTACGTTTATAGCGTCTGTTATGGTCATTGATTTAATTGCGTTTACGAAAATGGGCTTTGCTTCAGCCATTGCATTTTCTGCTCCAGTATTCATAGATGTAACTACCCTGTCTATGTAATGACCAGCTAAAGCATTGGTTAATGGGTTTCCTCTAATTTGAGAAACGGCCTTTTGAACCTCTTCTGGCATTAGTATTTTGTAGGCAGCATTCTTTAAGAACCCACCGTTCTGTCCAAGTTGTGAGGTGCCAGAAATCACACCTCTTTCAAGAGCTTGTTTCAGCCCTGAAGCTGCTTCGCTTTTTGTAATACCGGTAACTCCTCTAGAAGATTCTAAGACATCTAACAGTTCTTGACATGAAGACATTGTAAAAAGTAGGCAAAGTGCGATTATTGATTTTTTCATGAAAGCTGATTTAATGTGATTTTCTAATATTAGTTTAAAAATAGTACCGAAATACTAAGGTTACAGAAAACTTTGATAAACTACGTCCATAATATCGGTTCTTATACCTTCTCGTATGAGTTTTTTATTCTCCTGAGTAGGGTAGACCCTATTACTAAGAAAGACATATATCAAATCATATTTGGGATCTACCCATACCATGGTACCTGTAAAACCCGTGTGCCCAAAACACAGACTTGACGCATAGTCTGATGCAGGATTTATTCTTCTTCTGTCCATCTCTGGTTTGTCCCAACCTATACCACGCCTAGAGTCGTTGCACTGTCTTTTGGTAAACATCTCTATGGTTGACTCTTCTAAATATTTAATATTATTTAACTCACCACCATTTAGCAGCATTTGCATAAGTGTAGCTAGTGACTCTGCATTTCCAAATAAGCCTGCATGACCACTTACTCCGCCCAACATAGCAGCTGCAGGGTCGTGTACGGTTCCGTGAACTAAGCCTTTACGCATATCAGGGCTTACAGATGTAGGAACAATATCTTTCTCACTATACTTTTCAAGAGGAAGAAAAGTTAATCTTTTCAGCCCCATTGGCTTATAAAAGGCGTCTTCTACAAATGAACGAAACTCTGACCCCGTGACACGCTCAATGAGTTCTTTCATAAGAATCATACCTAAGTCACTATATTTATACTTACCAGGGACCTTCATCTCAGATTCATAAATAGTACGCATGATTTGTGCCTTATAATCATTAAGTATATATAAACCATTACCTAAACTTACGCTATGTCTTTCAGAGTACTTGGCAGAATATATTGAGTCGTATATTTTTCTATCTTCAACGGTTGCGTAGTAGAACGGGATCCAGCTTTTTAAGCCAGCCTTATGTTCTAGTACATTTTTAATTACCATGTTTTCCTTATTCGTTCCAATTAGCTCAGGAAGGTAAAAGGACATTTTATCGTTTATATCTATAAGCCCCTCTTCGTGAAGCTTCATTAGTGTGACGGTTGTAGCAGCCACCTTTGTGATGGAAGCCAGATCATATAGGTCTTCATTTTGTACCTTGTTGGAGCTGCTAAAAGTGTGTTTTCCAAAGCTCTTGTTATAGATTATGTTTCCTGATTTGGCAACAAGAACTTGACAGCCTGGAGCAGCACCTATTCTTATAGCCTTTTGTGCTATAGCGTCTATTTTGTTTAATTGTTCCCCAGACATACCTACTTCTTCAGGCCTTGCACGGTTAAAGTCAATGATTGGTTTTGTGGTCACACCCATAGAGGATTTGTACTCTTGACCTATCGACACCGATAGCGTACCATTGACACCAATAGCACCGAAAAGTGCTTGAGCAGCTTTTATTTGATGAGTTTTTTGGTCTTCAAAGGCAAGAAGTACCGTTTTTTGATTTTTAAACTTTTTGAGGTTATATGGATTTCCAAAATTGACAAAAACCACATCATCACGAAGGCCCATTTTACTAATAAATGCGGCACTTTGATTTGTAACCCCGAAGTTTGGCGGGTATTTGCTTGTGTTGTGAAGCGAGATCACAGTGATATCATAACTGTTGGCAAGTTTCCCGACACCTGTAAAATCTGAAGTAGAAGCAGACTTACTTATACCCCTACTTGTAACATTGCCGATACTTTCCAGCTCTTTTTGAAAAATGGTTTTAGCCCCTTTTCCAATTGCTATGGACAGTATTTTTTTATTTTCTTTTTTGTTGATAGGAACTAGTGACCTTTCATCTTTTACCAAGCATATTTCCTGTTCTACCAATTTGTAGTTTATTTGCTGTGCTTTAGTGCTATTCAGTTCTTTTACAACGTTACGTTCATCGAGTTCGTTCCACTCGTGAAGCCCCATAGCATGTTTATAGTTTAATATTTTTTTGACTTTCTCCCAAACGTAATCTTCGCTAAGTCTTCCGTCTCTTATTGCTTGCTTTATGAGCGTAGTTGCTTTTGGGATATCTCCCGGAGAAAGTAAGATGTCATTACCCGCTCTCAAGGCTTTAAGTTCTAACTCTCCATCAGGATGATATTTGGCTACTCCTTGCATATTTAATGCATCTGTAAAAGATAAACCGGTAAAGCCCATTTCTCTTCTTAGAATGCCGTTAATAGCTTTATCTGATATACTCACAGCAATATTTGGCCTGTCGTCTATAGCAGGTATTGATAGGTGTGCTGTCATTACAGACATCACACCTTGTTTTATCAAATGTTGGAATGGAACAAACTCTACACTCCTAAGCCTGTCTATACTGTGATTTATTACCGGAAGGTCTTTATGAGAGTCCACATCGGTATCCCCGTGTCCCGGAAAGTGTTTAGCACAAGCTATGATTCCAGCATCTTGCATTCCTTTTGCGTATGCCCACCCTTTTTTTGATACATTTTCCGGGTCTTCTCCAAAAGAACGATAGTTAATTACTGGATTGTTAGGATTATTATTGATATCAATTACTGGAGCAAAATTAACGTGAATCCCCATTCGCTTACACTGCCTTCCAATCTCTTTACCCATCTCATAAATGATTTCATTATTTTGAATTCCACCCAAGCCCAGTTGATATGGGTAGGAAATGGTATTGGATAATCGCATGGCAAGCCCCCACTCTCCATCTATAGCAACAAGCATTTTGGTTTTTGATAGCTTTTGATATTTATTGGTAAGCTGAACTTGTTGGGTGGGGTTTCCTTTAAAAAATATTATTCCACCTACTTGATGTTTTTTTATCGTCTGCTCTACATTGTATAGGTGCTTGGACCCGTAAGTAGGACGCACCTCTATCATAAAAAGTTGTGCTATTCGCTCGTCCACAGATAGTGAATCAAAAGTAGCTTCTGTCCAAGTTCCACCAGTTTTTATATCCAGTTTACTTGGAGGTGCAAACAGGTTAGATGTAGCAAAAACTAAAAAAAGTATAGAAGCGTATTTGAGCATTTTTAACATATAAAACCAGTTATTGTACCTAAAGCACAAAATAGCTCACAAATGCACGCAAATGGGCGTAGGTGCTCGTCTTAGTTATAAACGAGCATGTTTGCTAAATAGTACACACTTTACGCGTACTGAGAGCTACCAAGCTTCTTTAAGAATACCAAGTGTGAAACAAACGCTTCACGGAAAGTTGCAAACTCTTGATAGTTCACTCCGTGCTTTCGGGCAGTTTCTTTAACGATGTCATAAAGTTTAGGGTAGTGTGCGTGTGAAATGTTTGGGAATAGATGATGAATTACCTGATAATTTAACCCACCACAATACCACGTAAGCAACTTGTTTTTCACTGCAAAATCAAAAGTGTTGTGTATCTGGTGTACCGTCCACTCATCTTCTGATGTTCCATTAAACTTATCGTGATTTGACATGTCAAACTTATCTACTACGTGAGCAAGTGAGAAAATAACTGCTAAAACCCAGCCAGCCACAAACTCAACAACAAAGAACCCGATTAGTACTTGCCACCAAGCAAAATCCAAGAATATCACAGGAAGCACGATGGTATATGTAAGAAATATTGCTTTGAACAATATAATTTCCCCAAACTCTTTCAGAACTTTACTTCCGGTAGCTTTGTTCAGCCCCTTTTTTCTATATTCATTGTACTTTGTGAAATCAGCAAAAAACCATCCTAGGGTTAAGAAACCATAGAAGAGGGCCCAATATATGTGCTGAAATTTGTGAAGTTTTTTTCTAGGAGCATCTTTAGTGAACCTAAAAAGTCCTTTTCCATCCACATCTTCATCATGTTCATATATATTGGTATACGTGTGATGTAGTCTGTTGTGTTGGTTTACCCAGTTACTAGAGCTCACACCGAGAATATCCGCAGTATGACTAAAGATTTTATTTACAGTTTTATTTTTCGAGAACGACCCGTGATTTGCGTCGTGCATTAGCCCCATACCTATTCCGGCTTTTGCCAAACCCATAAGTAAACAAAGCAATAACACTGGCCACGCAGGCAGCCCCAAAAACATAATTCCAGCATATGCTCCGAAGTATGTAGTAAGAAGGATGACAGCTTTTATTTTAAGAGAAGGAGTTGCAAACTTTGATATTTTAGAGGATCTAAAGTGTTTTTCGACGTTTGATCTAAGTTCTCTACTGAATGCAGTAGCAGACTTAAACTTTGGTAATGTATAACTTGACATAATACTAAATTAAAGTGCAAAGGTAATCAATTTAAAAACTCTAACTTGCTTGGCCGTAACTCTTGGAACCATTTAAAATTAGGTAATTTAGCTTTAGAGGAAGGAAACTTTTCTAATGGATAGAATATTGACTTGGGTTTTTGTTTAAACACAATAGTTCTAATTTTATTTCCAACATCAATGTTTATGGTCATTTTGCCACATATCACATCGTTGACACCAGAATATTTTGCAGAATCTTCCATAGCATAATAGACGCTTTGTCCGTTTCCATCTACATCAACACGACTGATTTTTCCTGAAGTAAAAAAGGCTTCGATTTTCTTACCTTTTATTTGATTAAAAAAACCGTTAGAATCTCTTTCTATTACAAATCCGTCGTAGTAGGCGTCCATCTTTTCTAACCCCTTCTTTCCTTGATAAACATCTATGGTGTCTCCTGTGATTTGATTTGACTCTGTCCACAGTATTGGATTGGTATAGAATGATATTACACTATCTGAAAAATTATAGACTAAGGAGTCTGAAACAGCTTGAATATCACTTTTATATACTTTCACATTTCTAAAAGCGTGCAGCATCCTCTTTGATTCAAACGATGTGTCTACGACATCGATAAAGGTATCTGCTTTAAGAAAAAAAGAGTCTCCATCTACATTTTTAATAGCAATTGGGTTACCGGTAATGAGTGTAGTTTTTGAAAAACGGTGGTAATTTCCATATTGCCCTGTGATATTCACCTCTTCAAGAGTGTCAGTCAACTCTAGGTTACCAAACGCTTCCCCGTATCCTGTATTTCTAAAGTACATCATACTATCTGCCTTCAGCTTATTGTCTTTCCCTTGTATGTAGGCACCTCTGCTAAACTGAGAAATATTTTTGTCGGTATCATACCACCCGTATTGGCAATAGATGGTGTTCTCTTCACTTCGAATGAATGTAGGTCCAAGAAAGGTTGCGACCTTACTGACCGTGTTGTACTTGAGGGTGTAGCTTTCCATTGTATACTCAGGGTTGTATAGCCTTACACTATCCTTAAAATGAAACTCTTTGCTACGAGAATAGTATGTTCCTCTATTGCTATAAAGTTTATCTTGCTCATTTGTGATGTTACCCCCCGTAGTGTAGTAGCCTGTTTTTGTTCCCATATCATAGTTAAGAAGATCCGTTCTGAGTACCATCTCACCATCTGTAAGCTTAACATTCTTAGACACCTTAGCAAGGCGAGTGTAACCATTATACTCTAAATAGTTCCCCCAAAGATCCAACGTATCTCTTTGTCTAATGTAAATATCTCCAAAGGCTTCGATCTTATTCACATTTTCATAGAATCTTGCACTATCACAGTCCATGAACATATTGCCTTGTCGAAACTTCACATTGCCAATACACATTTGATACCTCCCTACTTCTTTGTTGTAAACAAGTTGATCAGCACTTATGATTTCTATTTTGGTAGAACTAGAACCGGTACTGACTTCTTGTGCAACCAAAGAATGGCAAAATAGAAAGAGGAGAAGAGTTATTATTGATTTCAAGATAATTCACTGCAAAATTAGCAGTATACTTTATGTTTGCTTTGTAACTCTACAAACATCGTGCACGACAAGTTAAAGTCTTTCATTGCTCAACACAAACTGATTGCAAAATCCGACAAAATTGCTTTAGCCATTAGCGGAGGCAAAGATTCTGTCTTTGCTGCTCATATTCTGAATGAAATGAAGCAACTGTTTGTGATGGTTCATGTAAACTTTAACTTACGTGGAGAAGAAAGCAATGGTGACGCCCTGTTCGTCAGAAACCTATCTGCTGATTTAGAGTATTGTAACGGGGTTTTTGTAGAAAACGTTGATACTGTTAAGTACGCCAATGAGCAGAAACTAAACTCTCAGTTAGCCGCACGGGAAATCCGGTATAATTATTTTGATCAATTAAGGAGTCAAGGGGAATTCACAAAACTTATAACAGCTCACCACCAAGATGACCAACTAGAAACTTTTTTTATCAATTTAAATAGACAATCGGGTTTAAAAGGCTTAAAGAGTATACCTGTAAAAAGAGATTTCATCATACGTCCTTTCATATTTTTAAACACTATAGAGATTAAATACTATCTTGAGAAGAACAACATTGTTTATCGCGAAGACAGCTCCAATATCAGCGATAAATATGCACGAAACCTGTGGCGAAATAAATTACTACCCGAAATAGCTAAAAAGCTTCCAGATTTCAACAAAAACTTAGCAAGCAGTATTCAAAAACTTATAAAAGAGAATGAGGTTCTTAATTGGCTAATAAGCGAGAAAACAAGTCAGTTGACTCGAGAAGAAAACGACAAACTTTACATTGATAGTGAAGCACTTACGATTTTTCCACAATCAGCTATTTTTTTGTATCGTATTTTAGACGGGCGTGGATTTAACTTCTCTCAATGTGAGCAAATAGTATCGAGTTTTGACTCGGTTGGTGCTATGTTTTACAGTGGCAGCCACCAACTTCTTGTGGACCGCGACAGGTTTATTGTAAAGAATAAGGAGATAGAAAACTTTACTTCAATAGAAATATACTCAACGGGAACATTTCAGTTGGGTGAACATACTTTAGATCTAAAAGAAACTTCCAGTATTCAATTTAACAATAATCCGAAGGAAGAGACTGTAAATATTCCCAAAGAGTTATTTCCTTTGACTCTGCGTTATTGGCAAGAAGGAGATAGGATACAGCCTTTAGGAATGAAAGGAAAAAAGCTGGTAAGTGATTTTTTTACAGATGAAAAGATTGATTTGTTCACTAAAAAAAGTTTACCATTACTCTGCCTAGGCAATGAAGTATTGTGGGTTCCTGGATACCGCATCTCTGAGAAGATAAAGGTCAAAAACGAGAAAGACCTCTTCCGACTAAGAATGTTAATATATAGCGAAAATGAAAATTAATTGTAATACAAAGACAGGTTCTTTGCTTGACCCAAAAAGTTTAATAAAAAGGCTAAACAGATACAATAAAACACGGAAAGCCATGTTTTGTGATTTGAAGCATATCTTTGAATATTAAGTTACGGTTGAATTACCTTGACTTAAGGTGCAACAAAAACTCACCCTTATGACTCTTGGTATTATATGAAAACGTCAACTCTCAAATTGTTATCCTTCGGTATTTTGCTCATATTTTCTATGAGCAACCTGAGAGCTGACCATATCGTAGGGTCCGATATAACCTACACTTGTGGAGACACAGCAGGAATTTATAACATTACGTACAATTTTTATAGAGACTGCAATGGATGCTATGTGCTAGGACAAACACCAAACTGCGGTACTGGTTCAGATTGTAACAGTTCATTTACTGCACCAACAGCCCTTACTGTGTCTTGTATTTCGGGTTCATCAGCTACTTCGGCAGGTACGATTAATCTCACCAGAACGGGTATAGTAGACATTACACCCACCTGTGGTGCGGATAGAAGCAGGTGCGAACAACCCTGCAACGGGGCTTTCCCTTACGGTATTGAAAAACATACCTTCACAGGAAGGGTTGATCTGAGAAGCAATATAAAGTCTGGGTGCTGTGATTTTGAAATTTCAGTGAGACTTTCCGTAAGAAGTGTTGGCATCACAACAGGGCAAAGGTCTCAAACCTTCTACACATCTTGTGAGATAAACGCTTGTCAAGCCCCTTGTAACAATTCTCCAACTCTTTCCAACGACCCTGTTGCTATTTTGTGCTGTAATCAACCATATACGTTCAATAATGGAGCAATTGATGTGGATCGTGATTCCATTTCATATTCGTTTGCTCAAGCTTTTCGAGGACAAGGCCAACCGTGTACATATTCAGGTAATAGAACTTATTTAGACCCCCTGACAACATATTACCCTGGAAGATTGAAGTGGCCATATTGCAATGCTCAGGCAAACCCTCCTATAGGAACATGTTTAGATGCTGAGACGGGAGACATTGTATTTACGCCTACTAGTTGCAGCGAAGTGGGTGTGGTAGTTATTCAGATTACAGAATGGAGGAAGGACTCTCTTGGAGTTTATAAAAAAATCGGCACAACTAGACGAGACATGCAATTTATTGTAATGACATGTCCAGATAATAATGCTCCCGAGGTGAAAGGCCCATACTCGTATAATGTATGTGAGGGTGATCAATTGTGCTTTAATGTAGAAACAGATGATAAGGTTTACATCCCACCTCCTCCTGCCTTGCCAGCAGCTCCAGATACGGTTACAAACTCATGGAATAGAGGTATTCCTGGAGCGACATACACCA